>POVV01000492.1_pt1 | contig 24743 bp, 25 predicted proteins | sample 1560271 | NCBI WGS metagenome assembly POVV01 (sample SAMN08337232, study PRJNA429181) | Bioreactor metagenome, whole genome shotgun sequencing project. | biome: cows' rumen and soil; feature: anaerobic; isolation source: anaerobic chemostat enrichment culture, galacturonate as sole carbon... | reverse complement strand
CAAAGTATTTGCGTTGACCGGCCGCATCAATAACACCGGGTTGGCGGAAGTGCCGATGGGAATTACGATGCGGGAAATTATCTTTGAAATCGGCGGCGGTATTCCAGACGGCAAGAAGTTTAAGGCAGTGCAGATTGGCGGGCCGTCAGGCGGCTGTCTGCCGGAAGAACTGCTTGATCTGCCGGTGGATTATGACTCCCTGATTGCTGCCGGTGCGATGATGGGTTCCGGCGGATTGGTTGTTATGGATGAAACCACCTGTATGGTCGATGTGGCGAAGTTCTTCCTGAATTTCACCCAGTCCGAATCCTGTGGTAAATGCACTCCCTGTCGTGAGGGCACCAAACGGATGCTGGAAATTCTCACCCGCCTCACTGAAGGTGAAGGCCGGGACGGCGACATCGAGCTGCTGGAATCGCTGGCGAAAAATATTAAAGCCACAGCGCTTTGCGGCCTGGGGCAGACTGCTCCGAATCCGGTTCTCAGCACGCTGCGCTATTTCCGTCATGAATATGAGGCCCATATTCATGATAAACGCTGTCCGGCGGGAGCCTGCAGCAAACTGTCCGGATACCAGATCACCCTATTGTGCAAAGGCTGCGGCTTATGTAAAAAGGTCTGCCCGGTCGAGGCGATCAGCGGCGAAGTCAAGCAGCTGCATACCATTAGTCAGGAAAAGTGTATTAAATGTGGCGCCTGTATGGCTAAGTGCCCGTTCAAAGCCATCATCAGGGGTTAGGAGAGGAGTGAACGCAGAATGGAAAAGGTTACAGTTACGATAGATGGCAGAACGGTCAGCGTTCCCCGGACCGCTACCGTTCTGGAAGCGGCGCAGCTGGCCGGTGTGAAGATTCCCACGCTTTGCTACCATCCTGAGCTGAGGCCGGAAGGCGCTTGCCGCGTCTGTATGGTTGAGGTGAAGGGGGCGCGCAGCCTGGTTGCTTCCTGTGTATACCCGGTCAATGACGGAATGGTCGTCAATACCAACACCGCCGATGTCCGCGAAGGCAGGAAAACGGTTGTTGAGCTGCTGCTGGCCAATCATCCGCAGGATTGCTTCTCCTGCGCCCGCAACTTAAATTGCGAGCTGCAAAGTATTGCCGCCGATTTAGGTATCCGTAAAATCCGTTTTGACGGCGAGCAGACCAACTATCCGTTGGATGACAATAACCCGGCTCTGGTCCGGGACCAGTCAAAGTGTATCCTCTGCGGACGCTGTATCCGCGCTTGCAGCGAACGCCAGGGCGTCCATGTCTACAGCTTTACCAATCGCGGCTTCCATACGACTGTTTCCCCGGCATTCGGCCAGGGACTTGATCAGGTGGCCTGCACCTACTGCGGCCAATGCTCGGCAGTCTGTCCGACAGCGGCTATTGTCGAAAAGGATGATACCGCGGCGGTTTGGCGGGCGCTCAGCGATCCGGCAAAACACGTGGTCGTGCAAACCGCGCCGGCGGTGCGGGTGGCGTTAGGCGAAGCGCTGGGACTGGCGCACGGTGAAGTCGTCACCGGCAACATGGTTGCCGCACTGCGCCGTCTCGGCTTTGATAAAATCTTTGATACCAATTTCAGCGCAGACCTTACCATCATGGAAGAAGGCTCTGAGCTGATTGAACGCCTGACCAAAGGCCAAACGCTGCCGATGATCACATCGTGCAGTCCCGGCTGGGTTAACTTTGTCGAATTGATGTATCCTGATCTGTTAGACCACCTGTCCACCGCGAAATCGCCGCAGCAAATGTTTGGCGCTTTAGCTAAAACCTACTATGCGGAAAAATCGGGTATCGATCCCAAGAATATCGTCTCTGTCTCAATCATGCCCTGCACCGCCAAAAAAGCGGAAGCGGTCCGTCCGGAAATGAAATCAAGCGGCTATCAGGATGTGGATTATGTCCTGACCACCCGCGAGCTTGGCCGGATGATCCGTGAAGCCGGAATTGACTTTGCCAACCTGCCGGGAGAAGAATTTGACGCGCCGCTCGGAATTTCGACAGGAGCGGGGATGATCTTTGGCGCGACCGGCGGCGTGACTGAAGCGGCATTGCGCACTGTCGCGGAAATCGTGACCGGCAAGACGCTTGATAATATCGAGTTTACCGATGTTCGCGGCCTGACCGGCATCAAAGAAGCGGTTGTCACTCTGGGCGATCTGCAGGTGAAGGTAGCGGTAGCCCATACGCTGGCTAATGCGCGGATTGTCCTCGACAAGATTCGCAGCGGCGAGGCGGATTACCACTTTATCGAGATTATGGCCTGCCCGGGCGGCTGCATTGGCGGCGGCGGCCAGCCGGTACCTGTCAATGCGGATGTCAGACGGCAGCGTATTGGTTCGATTTATGATTGCGATCAAGCCTATACAATCCGCAAATCGCATGAGAATCCGGCCATCCAGGAGCTGTATGCCACCTGGCTTGGCAAACCGCTTGGCGAAAAGTCGCATAAGCTGCTGCATACTCACTATCATCCGCAGCATAAAAAGTAACAGATTTTCGGAGAAGATCGCCGCGCTTTGCTCGCGATGACATGAGAAAGGTAGTGTCATTGCGAGGCGTGAAACGACGCGGCAATCTTCTCTTGCTGCTTTATGATACCAGGAAAACGGAGATACGATTCCGGTGAGGGCAGTGAGGGTCGATGAGAGAACAAGCTCTGCAAAAAAAACTTTGTGAATAAATACAAAATGTCTTGTTACAATAAGAAGGATTTTCGGATTTAATAGCGAAACTAGTACTAGGTAAGCAAGTTAGCAGATTCACGAATGCATGTAGTGATTTGCTGAGTGGACCGGCTGTTAAAGGGATGGACAATGAAAAGTCATATTGTTATTTCAAAGGCAACAATCGACAGGCTGCCGGTTTACTTCCGGGTTCTTCGTTCCGTCCAGGAAGAAGATATTGACATTATCTCATCAGAAGACCTTGGACGCCGTATCGGTGTGACTCCTGAGCAGATTCGCAAGGATCTGGCTTCATTTGGAGAGTTTGGCAAAAAGGGCGTCGGCTACTATGTTCGTGACCTTATCCGCAATGTCGGCGAGATCCTGGGACTGCACCATAACTGGAGCATTGCGATTGTCGGCATGGGACATCTGGGTTGGGCTTTGGCGAATTATCGCAACTTTGAAACATTAGGCTTTAACTTGACCGCGATGTTTGATGTTGATCCTGATAAAGTCGGCAGGACAATCAAGGGTATCGAGATCGAGCATATCGATATTCTGCAGCAAGTTTGTAAAGCAAAAGCGGTTCATATTGGTGTGATTGCCGTGCCTGCTGCGCAGGCGCAGTTTGTGGCGGACGCGTTGGTTGCCGCCGGGGTGCGCGGAATCTGGAATTTTGCGCCAATCCGCTTGCAGGTGCCGGCGAATATTTGCTTAGTCAGCGAAGATTTATCGATAGGACTCAGCAGCATTTCATATTACATGACGCGATTAGCTGAAAAGTGAACTTTTCTTGGAAACTTCTACTTTCCCAGAAGGAGTTTCCTGTATAGCGTAGAATATAGAATATCCGGTAAGATGAATGCGGGTTTCTTTTTTTGTGTAATAGAGCATGTATGGACAGTGAGGTCTATCGGGCCTAGCTAGAAATACAGTTGCAACCGGTGTGCTTATGGTCGTTGCCTAGCGGTGATCGGCAGAATAAGTATCGCTATGGTTTGTTTTGCGCACACATGGTATGTATTATTGTTGTTGTGCAAAATAATCGTAGTGATTTTTATTTTGGACTCCGGTATGAGCTTGCGGGTTTGTTATAATACTATAGATAATTAATTATGAGGAGGAGAAAGTACGATGATCGACATTAAAGACCGCGTACGCAATGCCGCCCTGCGCTCCAAAATTGTCAGCGCAGAAGAGGCAGCCGCCATTATCAAGCCGGGAATGAACATCGGCACCAGCGGTTTCACCCCTGCTGGCTATCCGAAAGCAGTTCCGTTGGCCCTGGCGGAACGGATCAAAAAGGAAAACTTCAAGGTCAATCTGTGGACAGGCGCTTCTGTTGGTAAAGAACTTGACGGCGCTCTGGCGGAATGCGAAGGCATTCAAAAACGTCTGCCGTATCAAACCAATGACGCTATCCGCAAATTGATCAACAACGGCAAAATCCAGTACACAGACCTGCACTTATCCCATGTTGCTCAAATGTCCCGCTATGGTTTCTTAGGCGGCAAGGTTGATGTGGCTATTGTTGAAGCCTGCGCGATTACTGAAGAAGGCCACATCGTTCCCACGACTTCGCTGGGCAACTCCGCTTCCTTTGTCCAAAGCGCCGACATTGTTATTGTTGAAGTCAATACCACCCAGCCGCTGGAACTCGAAGGCATGCATGACGTGTATATTCCGCTGGATCCTCCCAACCGTCAGCCGGTTCCCATTGTTAAAGTGGATGACCGGATTGGTACTCCGTACATTCCTTGCGGCCCTGATAAGATTACATACATCGTTCCGTGCGATATTCCTGATTATGTCCGCCCGCTGGCAGACATTGACGATGATGCCCGCGCGATGAGCGGACACCTGATCGACTTCCTGAACAACGAAATCAAACACGGCCGCATGCCGGAAAACCTGCTGCCGCTGCAATCCGGCGTCGGTTCGGTTGCCAATGCTGTTATCTGCGGTTTGGTTGATTCTCCGTTCAAAAACCTGAGCGTATTCACCGAAGTTATCCAAGATGGCATGTTTGATCTGATTGATGCCGGCAAGCTTGATTTTGCGTCCGGTACTTCGATCACTCCGTCTCCGGATGGACTCAAGCGTTTCTATAACGGTCTTGGTGAGTATCGCAAAAAAATCATGCTTCGCCCGCAGGAAATCGCTAATAGCCCGGAAACGGCTCGCCGTCTTGGCATCATTGCGATGAACACTGCGATCGAATTTGATATCTATGGCCACGTCAATTCCACTCACATCATGGGAACCAAGATGATGAACGGCATTGGCGGCTCGGGTGACTTTGCCCGTAACGGCTATTTGACCATTTTCTTCTCCAACTCCATTGCGAAGAAAGGCGATATCTCTTCTGTTGTTCCGATGTGCTCGCACTTCGACCATACTGAACACGACATTGACCTCTTCATCACCGAACGCGGCGTTGCCGATGTCCGCGGACTCAGCCCGAAAGAGCGCGCTCAGGTTATCATTGACAACTGCGCTCATCCGGACTACCAACCAATGCTCCAGGATTACCTGGATCGGGCCACTAAAGCAACCGGTGGTGCGCATACGCCGCATATCCTGAGCGAGGCCCTCTCCTGGCATGCCCGGTTCATCGAAACCGGCTCCATGAAAATTAAATAAATATAGAAGAGACAACAAGGAGGATTTAGAATGGCTAAAGAATTACAAGCCAAAATGGAAGCGTATACTGCCAAAGTAGAAAAATCGCTTGCCAAATTCCCTGAACGCAAAAATCTCGCGTTCAACAGACTTTACACTCCGCTTGATCTGGGTGAATTCGACTATGAAACCAAGTTGGGTTTCCCTGGTGAATATCCGTTCACTCGCGGCGTACAACCCACTATGTACCGTGGCCGTTTCTGGACCATGCGTATGTATGCCGGTTTCTCCACTGCCGAAGAGTCCAACAAACGCTACCGCTACCTGCTCGCATCCGGCGGCACTGGTCTTTCCTGCGCATTTGACCTGCCGACCCAGATCGGTTATGACTCCGATGACCCCATTTCTGAAGGCGAAATCGGTAAAGTCGGCGTAGCAATTGACTCTCTGCGCGATATGGAAATCCTGTTCGATCAAATCGACCTGGGCAAAGTTTCCACTTCGATGACCATCAATGCTCCTGCATCTGTTCTGCTTGCAATGTACATTGCTGTTGCGGAAAAACAAGGTGTAACTCCGGACAAATTGAACGGCACTATTCAAAACGATATTCTCAAAGAGTATGCAGCTCGCGGCACTTATATCTTCCCGCCGAAGCCGTCCATGCGTTTGATTACCAATATCTTTGAATATTGCTCGCAGAACGTTCCTAACTGGAATACAATCTCCATCTCCGGTTACCATATCCGTGAAGCTGGCTCGACAGCCTCTCAGGAAATCGCGTTCACCATCGCTGACGGCATCGCGTACTGCGAAGCTGCTATCAAAGCTGGTTTGAAAATTGACGATTTCGCCGGCCGTCTGTCCTTCTTCTGGAATGCGCACAATAACGTACTTGAAGAAGTTGCGAAATTCCGCGCATCCCGCCGTGTATGGGCCAAAGTAATGAAAGAGCGCTTTGGTGCTACTAATCCGAAATCCTGGATGCTGCGCGTGCATACTCAAACTGCAGGCTCCATGCTGACTGCACAACAACCTGACAACAATATTGTTCGCGTTGCTTTGCAAACCGCAGCTGCTGTTATGGGTGGCACCCAGTCTCTGCACACTAACTCCAAAGACGAAGCTCTTGCTCTGCCGACTGAAGATTCCGTTCGCATCGCTCTTCGCACCCAACAAATCGTTGCGTATGAAAGCGGTTTGGCTGATGTTATCGATCCGCTCGGCGGCTCCTACTATGTAGAAGCTCTCACTGACCAGATCGAAGCTGAATGCTGGGATTACATTAAGAAGATCGACGAAATCGGCGGCGCCGTTGTTGCCATTGAAAAAGGCTACATCCAGAAAGAAATCCAGGACAGCGCTTACAAATGGCAGATGGATGTTGAAACCAAACAACGCATTATTGTTGGCGTAAACCAATTCCAAATTGAAGAAAAAGCACCTGAGGGCTTGCTGCGTGTTGACGCTGCTGTCGGTGAATTCCAGAAACAAAAACTGGCTAAACTGAAAGCAGAACGTGACAACAAGGCTGTCGAAGAAAAATTGGCTGCTCTTGAAGCTGGCTGCAAGGACGAAGACGTCAATCTGATGCCGTTGATCCTTGACGCAGTTCGTGTATATGCAACCCTTGGTGAAATTTGTGGCGTGATGCGCAAAGTGTTCGGCTTGTACGAAGCGCATACAACACTGTAAGCGAGAGGTAGGAGGGACAACGATGGAAAAACGTATTAGAGTATTAGTTGCGAAACCCGGTCTTGACGGTCATGACCGCGGTGCTAAAGTTGTAGCCCGCGCTCTCCGCGACGCTGGCTTCGAAGTTATCTACACAGGCATCCGCCTGACTCCGGAACAAATTGCTGAAGCAGCTCTGCAGGAAGACGTCGACGTAGTCGCTATGAGTCTTCTGTCAGGCGCTCACAACACCCTGTTCCCGAAAGTGGTAAGCATTCTTAACGATAAAGGCGCTCAAGGCAAGCTGGTCATCGGCGGCGGTGTTATTCCTGACGCTGATATCCCTGGCCTGAAAGCGGCTGGCGTTTCGGAAGTATTCACTCCGGGTACTCCGACCAACGCGATTGTTGAATACATCAAAGCTAACGTAAAGTAAGTGTTACCAGGCAGCCGGGGATATCCCCGGCTGCCAATAATGATTGGCAATGTATTTTACATAAAATGCCTTGCCCAAGGTGGTGTATCCGATGCAAATCGTTGAAGAGTTGCTAAAAGGTTCGCGCGTAGCTTTAGCGCGCGCCATCACTGCGGTAGAGAACGAATATGACATTGCCGTTGACATTATGCGGGAATTATATGCCCACACAGGCAGGGCACATGTCATTGGCATCACCGGACCTCCTGGTGCAGGTAAAAGCACCTTGACTGATAAACTGGCGAAAGAATACCGCAACTTAGGAAAAACTGTCGGTATTCTGGCCATTGATCCGACGAGTCCGTTTTCGGGCGGCGCTATACTGGGTGACCGTATCCGGATGAATGATTTAACACTGGATGAAGGTGTTTTCATTCGCAGTATGGGGACTCGCGGCAGTCTGGGCGGCCTTTCGCGTAAAACGGCGGAAGCGGTGAAAATTCTTGATGCGTTCGGTAAGGATATTATTCTTATTGAAACAGTTGGCGTTGGCCAGTCGGAAGTTGATATTATTAAAACTGCCGACACGACTCTGGTTGTGCTGGTTCCCGGACTGGGTGACGATATTCAGGCGATCAAAGCGGGTATTCTTGAAATCGGCGATGTCTTCTGCATTAACAAGGCAGACAGAGAAGGCGCTGACCGCTTGCAGATTGAAATTAACGCCATGCTTGATCTCAATCAGGAGCAGATGGATTGGCGTCCGCCACTCAAACAGACAGTGGCCAACCGCAGTGAAGGGATTAGTGAACTGGTGGAAACACTGGAAGAGCACATTTCCTATTCACACCAATCCGGCGAGTTGGAAAAACGCCGTACCAAACGTACCCATGACGAGCTGCTGGATCTTTTACAAGAGCATTTGAGCCGCCGCATCCTGAAGAAACTGGATGAAAACGGTGAGTTTGCTTCACTGGTTGCCGGTGTAGAACGCCGGGAGCGGGATCCATACAGTGTTGTGGGACAAATTTTAGACGAATCACTCAAATAAGATATCTATTAAAAGTTTAAGGAGGTAAGCAAAATGTCATTTAAAATTACTCGTGTTGATCACATCGGTATCGCAGTCAAAGATTTGGCGGCAATTAAAGATGTTTTCACAAAAATTGGCCTGACTCCGAAACCGGAAGATGAAGTGGTTGAGGAACAAAAAGTAAAAGTCAGCTTCTTCCCGTGCGGCGACTCTGAGCTGGAATTCCTTGAATCGACCTCGCCGGACGGCCCGATCGCCAAATTCATTGCAGGAAATAACGACCGCGCTGGCATTCAGCACGTTGCTCTCTGCGTTGACGACATTGAAGCAGCTATTGCTGACATGAACGAAAAAGGCATCGCCATGATTGACAAAACTCCGCGTTATGGTGCTGGCGGCGCGAAAATCGCTTTCCTGCATCCCAAAGCTACTGGCGGCATCCTTGTTGAACTCTGCCAGCATTAATCAGGCAAACTTTGAGTTGATTTGAACAGAGGCATCGGTTTTCTTGCTCTTGTTTTCATGCACAGGGCAAGAAAACTGGCGTCTGTCAAATAGTTCCTAATGGTAAGGTACTGAGTTTTATGGAGGTGTACAATTTGTCAACTCTTCAAAGAATTGAGGACATGAAAAAGCGCAGTGCAAAAATCTTAGCTGCCGGCGGCCCGAAACGGGTGGAAAAACAGCATCAATCCGGCAAGCTGACTGCCCGTGAGCGCATCGAAAAGCTTCTTGACCAAGGCACTTTTGTTGAACTGGATCGTTTTGTTGTCCATCGTTGCAGCAATTTTGGCCAAGAGAAAAAAGAAATTGCTGCTGATGGCGTAATCACCGGTTACGGTACGGTCGACGGACGCCTGGTGTATGTGTTCGCCCAGGACTTCACGGTTGAAGGCGGCTCACTCGGTGAAATGCATGCGGCTAAGATTTGCAAAGTGCAAGATTTAGCTCTGAAAATGGGTGCGCCACTAGTTGGCCTGAATGATTCGGGCGGCGCTCGTATCCAGGAAGCGGTTGATGCTCTTGCTGGTTATGGCAAGATCTTCTACAAAAACACTATTGCTTCAGGCGTTGTTCCTCAAATTTCCGCCATCATGGGACCGTGCGCTGGCGGCGCCGTATATTCGCCGGCCCTGACCGACTTCATCTACATGGTCAAAAATACCAGCCAGATGTTCATCACTGGTCCGCAGGTTCTGAAGACCGTTATTGGTGAAGAAGTAACCTCCGAACAGCTTGGTGGAGCTATGGCTCACAACACGACCTCCGGTGTAGCGCATTTTGCTGCGGAAAATGACGACGATTGCCTTGAGCAGATCCGTCATCTGCTCAGCTATCTGCCCAGCAACAATATGGAGAGTGCTCCGGTTGTTGAAACCGGCGATGATCCTGCTCGCGCTGATGAAAGCCTGAACACGATCATTCCTGACAACTCCAACCAACCGTATGATATGAAGGACGTTATCGCTAAGATTGTTGATAATGGCGACTATTATGAAGTTCAGCCATTCTATGCACTCAATATCATTACTTGCTTTGCGCGTCTTGATGGCCAGACTATCGGCATCATCGCCAACCAGCCGAGAGTGATGGGCGGTTGCCTGGATATCAACGCTTCCGACAAATCTTCCCGTTTCATTCGGTTCTGCGATGCTTTCAATATTCCACTGTTGAATCTGGTTGACGTTCCTGGCTTCCTGCCTGGCACTAACCAGGAGCATGGCGGCATTATCCGTCACGGCGCGAAGATGCTGTATGCATATTCAGAAGCTACAGTACCTAAAGTTACTCTGGTTACCCGTAAAGCATACGGCGGTTCCTACCTGGCTATGTGCTCGCAAGATCTGGGCGCTGACCAAGTCATTGCCTGGCCGAGTGCTGAAATCGCAGTAATGGGACCTGCCGGCGCAGCCAATATTATTTTCAAAGGCGACCCGGATGTGGCCGAGAAAACTGCGGCTTATGTGGAAAACTTCGCTACTCCGTATCAAGCGGCTATGCGCGGCTTTGTCGACATGATAATCGAGCCGAAAGATACCCGTCCGGCTTTGGTCAATGCTTTCAGCATGCTGGCCAGCAAGCGCGAATCCCGTCCGGCGAAACGCCACGGCAATATTCCTCTGTAATTCGCTGAGACACCGCTAGCGAAACGAAAAGTGAGGTGAACTCTATGGGTCAACCTGTAACAACCAGTCCATGGCTGATTATGTTTATTAATATGACAATCGTATTTGCTGTATTGTACGGGCTAAGTTTGGTCATCCGCCTGATTAAGGTTCTTGATCCGACCAAACCCAAAACGGCTCCGGCGGCTGACACTGCGGCTGCCCCTGCGGTTGTTGCGGCAGTTGAAGAAGCTCCTGCCGAAGACGATGCGCAATTGGTTGCCGTACTTGCTACAGCGATTGCCGCATATGGCTATAGCCAAGACCAAATCGCCTTTATCCGCCGTGTATCCGGCGGCGAGGGTTGGGCGCAAGCCGGTCGTCTGGCTACTGTAAACAGCAGAAGCCAAATGTACTAAGCAGCTCTTAAATCCAGACATGAGGCGAGGTGAACCGCATGGGCCAGCCTGTTACCACCAGTCCTTGGTTGATTATGTTTATCAACATGACAATCGTATTTGCCGTGTTGTACGGACTAAGCTTTGTTATTCGCTTAATCCAAGTTCTTGATCCGACGCAGAAAAAAGCTGCTAAATAATCAACAATTTGCATTATAGGAGGATTATAATGAAAAATTTTGTTATTACCGTTAATGGTCAAACCTATGAGGTTGGCGTAGAAGAAGTCGGCGGTTCCGCCGCTCCCGCCGCCGCTCCGAAAGCTGCTCCCGCTCCGAAGGCTGCTCCGGCTCCTGCCGCTGCTCCTGCTGCCGCTCCCGCTGCTCCCAAAGCTGCCGCTGCGGTTCCGGCCGGCGCTGCTACTGTTACCGCTCCTATGCCTGGCAAAATTCTGTCCATCAACGCAAAAGCCGGCGCTGCTGTAAAACGCGGTGAAGTGTTATTGATTCTCGAAGCTATGAAAATGCAGAACGAAATTATGGCTCCTGCTGACGGAAAAGTTGCAGAAGTGCGTGTTTCTGTTGGTCAATCCGTATCCACTGGCGATGTAATGGTTGTTCTCGGCTAATTGGCGGACGCCATGGCATTGTATTCTCTGGTGCCATGTCATGGCAGCCCTTTAGTTTAGGCAGATTTATTATTTAGGGAGGCTAACTTTCATGATTGACGCGTTTATTGTTGCTCTGCAGGCTGTATGGGCAGACAGCGGTTTTGCTAGCTTTACCATGGGCAATGGCCTTATGATTTTTGTCGGTATTGTTCTCTTATACATGGCCATTGGCAAAGGGTTTGAACCATTATTGCTGTCACCGATCGCTTTCGGTTGCATTCTGGCTAACTTTCCTAACACCGGCTTCATGACAGAGCATGGTGTCATGCAGCTAATCAGCTATGGTATTCAGTATGAAATCTTTCCGCCGCTGATCTTCCTCGGTGTTGGCGCTATGACCGACTTCGGGCCGATGATTGCAAACCCCAGCACGTTGCTGATGGGTGCGGCAGCTCAGTTCGGTGTATTTATCGCTTTGGCTGGAGCCATGATGCTCGGCTTCAATGTTCAGGAGGCTGCTGCTATCGGCATCATTGGCGGCGCTGATGGCCCTACAGCCATTTATCTTGCGATGAAGCTGGCGCCGCATCTGCTTGGCGCCATCGCGGTTGCGGCCTATTCCTATATGTCGCTTGTACCGCTGATTCAGCCGCCAATCATGAACCTGATGACCACCAAAAAAGAACGTGAAGTTGTCATGGATCAATTGCGCACTGTCAGCAAATTTGAAAAGCTGGCGTTCCCGGTAATCACTACTATTGTTATCAGCTTGTTGCTGCCTCCGATCGCATCCCTGATGGGTATGCTCATGCTGGGCAATCTGTTCCGTGAATCAGGCGTTACCGACCGGCTTTCCGATACTGCGCAAAACGCCTTGATCAATATTGTTACCATCTTCCTTGCTACCGGCACTGGTCTGACCATGTCGGCAGAAAGCTTCCTCAATGTGAACACCCTGCTGATTATCGCCCTTGGCCTGATGGCGTTCGCGGGCGGTACCGCTGCCGGTGTTGCTCTCGGCAAAATTTTCTATATCGTTTCCGGCGGCAAGGTGAATCCGTTGATCGGTTCCGCCGGCGTATCCGCCGTGCCCATGGCCGCCCGTGTCAGCCAGGTTGTTGGTCAGAAGGCCAACCCGGCTAATTTCCTGCTCATGCATGCGATGGGTCCGAACGTTGCCGGTGTTATCGGCACCGCTGTTGCCGCCGGTACCATGCTGGCTATGCTTAAACAGTAAAACAGCACACTGCAGCCAAGACCTGATAAGCCGTTAGCCCGGTTTATCAGGTTCTTCTGTAGGCTTGCCCCCATCGGAAGGATGGTATTTTAGCGTAGACAAAATCAGCCTGTTTATGCTATAATAATCTTGGGTTTGGAAAAATCGCTAATCTGCTTTATCTGAATTTTAGCAATTTTTCCAGACTACTACTGACTGCTTGGAGGTGGGAGGGCAAAGCATAACTGAAAACAAAAGCCTGACTAGAGAAATAGTGTATTGCGTATTTATTGTGTATTTATTTTATTTTAGGGGAGGCGTATTTTATAATGTCACCAGCAGTACTTACTCTGATCGTACTCGGTTTTGTGGCGTTACTCTTCGTTACAGAGGCTATTCCTCTGGCAATCACAGCCATGGGGGGCGCAATCGCCTGCGGCCTGTTAGGAATTATTCCGGTAAAAACTGTTTTTTCCGGTCTTTCTAATTCTACTGTTGTATTGTTCGCCGGCATGTTTGTCATCGGCGCTTCCATGTTCCACACCGGTTTGGCGCAAAAAATCGGTACTACTGTTGTAAAAGCGGTCGGCACTAGTGAAAATTCTCTGATGTTTGGCGTTATGCTGATTGCCGCACTGCTCTCTTCCGTAACCTCTAACACCGGTACCACTGCGGCGTTGCTGCCCGTTATTCTCGGCATCTGCACCGCGGCCAAGATTCCGGCCTCCCGCCAATTGATGCCTCTGGCCTTTGCGGCAGGCGTCGGCGGTATTATCACCCTGGTAGGCACGCCTCCGAACATTATTGTTTCTGGCGCGCTGAAAAATGCCGGCTACGAGGCATTCGGCTTCTTCGAGTTCGCCTGGATCGGCATTCCGCTCACGATCACCGGTATTCTGTACATGATGTTTATCGGCAAGCACCTGCTGCCGAAAGCAGAACTTTCCGCTGATGCTCAGCTGGATGCTGACGCTGCTGCTGAAGCACAAGCCGGATCGCAGGATTCTACAAAAATGTGGATTTCTGGTCTGATTTTGATTGGTGTTGTTGTGGTAATGGCTCTTGACCTCAAAAAGTTTCCGCTCGAAGTCGCTGCCATTACCGGCGCTATCCTGTGCGTGCTTACCGGCTGCCTGAAAGAAAAGCAGGCATATCAAGGCATTGACTGGGTAACCATCTTCCTGTTCGCAGGCATGATGCCGATTGCCACCGCTATGGATAAGAGCGGCGCAGGCAAAATGATTGCAGACGTAGTTGTCGGCGTTCTCGGCGGCGATCCCAGCCCGATGTTTGTTATGGCTATTTTGTTCCTGCTTTCCTGCGGTTTAACTCAGTTCATGTCCAATACCGCCGCAACGGCGCTGTTGGCACCGATCGGCATCTCGATCGCGAAAAGTCTCGGCGCCAGCCCGCATGCCGTTTTGATGGCTATCGGCGTCGCTGCTTCCTGCGCATTTGCCACTCCGGTCGGCACTCCTCCGAATACCCTGGTGCTCGGACCTGGCGGCTACAAGTTCATGGACTATGTTAAAGCCGGTACCGGCCTGGTTATCGTTTGCTTCATCGTTTCCATCATCATCATTCCGATGGTATGGCCGTTCTTCCCTGGCAAATAAGCGGTTAGACTATCAGCAGTTTGCATTATGCTCTGTCTGGAGACAGATGAAAAGAATAAAATCATAAAGATAGGCTCCGTTGCTTACGGGGCCTATCTTTATGGTGCATTGTCGGGCAGCCTGGCTAATGCATCAGAGACCGCTTGCGCAAATTTTGTTGTTAGTGCGCTTTTGCGACGTGAATTGCGCTCCCGGTAGAATATAGTTGATTTTTATCGGTCTAATTTGGTATAGTTAGAAGTGACACAGAGGGCGGATGCCTCGCCTGTCTCGCGTCACTTTTACCATTTGTGGTCGGAGGTAATGTATTGGAAAAATGTCGAGAAGCTACGGTACAGGGAAAAGAGCAATTATTTTGGATGGTATTGGCTATCGCCGCACTGGCCGCATGGCTGGTGTATGAATTCCAGTTGCGCGCAGCCGGTAGAGGAAGCTATACAACCTTTATTTACATTGCCTGTATGGCAGGGTTGCTGGTATGGCGCTACGCAGTACGTTATACTTGTATTCTTACCGATAGGGAGATTATCGTAGAGAGCACTCTCTTTGGCCATACGCGGCAGTTTTCGTTGCCGCTTGACCAGGTAGAGAGCTATTCCAACCGCTATGTCAAGCAGTTCTTCCGCAAGACGAAAATCAGCCGCTATGTATATCGTTATTCATCTATTGATTATCGTCCTACCCGTATTGTGGTATTTAATCGGCAGGGGAAATTAAACGGGCTGCTGCTCAAGGTTAGCGACAGGTTTATCGCGCAACTGCAAGAGGCTTTGCCAGACCGGTTTCTGGACTTAACTATGGAAACAAAAAAGAGGTGAACGCTTTGGATACGATGTGGACAAATCCAGGTGCACGTGTAATTGTATCATTTTTGTTATCACTATTGATTATCTATGTGTCAGCCAAACTGACTGGTGAAGAGAATAAAGCAAAATGGTTTAAAAAGCGGACGAAATTTACGCTTTTCACCCGGCGTGGTTTTTTGGGGGAGACTCTGCATTTTGGACATCCGGTAACCAAAGAAGGATATTATATCATGCTTTCGATGTTTGGCTTGATCCTTGCGATGAGCTATACAATAATCTTTGTCATTTGAAAATTCTACCTAAATATTGTAAAAAAAAGAGAATGCAATGAAGTAGACGCTTAGGGGGATTTCATGGAAGCGTTAGCTGTTCAATATCCCTGGATTGATGAATTGCTGATGGGCATGTTTGGTTTGAGTTGGAAGCATGTTGTCATGTGGTTGATTGGCGCAGTTCTTATTTATTTGGCGGTTAAACACGACTACGAGCCTGCGCTTTTGCTGCCCATCGGCTTTGGCGCTTTATTGGCCAACATACCGCATTCGTCTGCCGTATCGACCCATCCGGGAGAGGAAGGCTTTCTTATCGTGCTATACCAGCTGGGGATAGGCAATGAACTGTTTCCGGTTCTTATTTTCATCGCTATTGGTGCGATGTGTGATTTTGGTCCGCTGATTCGTAATCCGAAGGTGATGATGTTTGCTGCCGCTGCACAATTTGGCATTTTTGCCACTGCCATCGGCGCGACATTACTCGGCTTCTCCTTCCCGCATGCGGCGGCTATTGGCATCATTGGCGCCGCTGATGGTCCAACCACGATTTATGTAGCCAGCCGCTACGCGGTGGAGCTGTTAGGCCCTCTCTCGGTTGCCGCTTACTGCTATATGTCATTGGTTCCGGTTATTCAGCCGCCGGTTATCCGCGCGATCACGACTGAAAGCGAGCGAAAGATCCGCATGGGTTATGAAGGGGAAGAGCCGGTTTCCCGAACCACCAAGTTTTTGTTCCCGCTCATGATCGTTTTGATTGCCGGCATCGTTGCTCCGATTTCTGTTGCTTTGATCGGTGCGCTGATGTTCGGTAACCTGCTTAAGGAAAGCGGTGTTGTTGACAGTCTCTCCAATTGCGCTCAGAATGAGCTGGCTAATCTGGTTACACTGGTGCTTGGCATTACCATCGGCGGCACCATGACTGCCGAGCGCTTTTTGACGCTCGACGTTCTATTAATTATGGCTCTCGGCGCTGTCGCCTTTGTATTTGACACTGTTGGCGGCGTTTTGTTTGCGAAATTACTCAACCTTGTCAGTTCGACCAAAATCAATCCGATGATTGGCGCGTGCGGTATTTCCGCATTTCCCATGTCTGGCCGCGTAATTGCGAAAATGGCTCTGAAAGAAGACCCCACCAACTTTATCATCCAGCATGCTATCGGTGTTAACGTTGCCGGTCAGGTTGCTTCTGTTGTTGCCGGCGGTCTGGTTTTGGCGCTGATTCCCGCCTTATCAAAATAATTTGGAGGTGTGCTGAACAATGCCGCAAGCGACAATGAATGCGATTACCATGATGGCGATTGCGTTGCCTACGATGTTTCTGGTTATTTTTATTTTTATGTTTGCCACCACAGCTTTGCATAAAGCGTTTCCCGCTTCCGCTGAGGGAGACGATAACGGTGATGCAGATTAACTGACCTGGTCATGGGCGGGATTATGCCGGAAAGTGATTTCGTCTATTTAATCATAAAAGATAGATACTGGCTTCAAGCAAATTATGCTGGCCGATGTCCTGTCAGGCGGAGCTTAGGAACAATGATTTTTACGTTTTACTTTAAACTGTATGCCGAATAGTATCGGGTAAGCAATTCCTCAGGGTGAAACGGTAAAACAGCGAATTTGAAATTTGTATTGAGGAGGAAACAGTAGAATGGAATTATCAATGGCTGCAATTATGTCCATCATCGCTTTGGTTATTGTTGTTATTATTAGCTGTGTTAATGAAGATCTGCACGTTGGTTTTTTGTCTATTGCGTTTGCCATTCTGGTCGGTGGCATCTGGGGTAATATAACAGGCGGCAAGGTGCTGAGTTATTTTCCGGTGGGTCTGTTTATGATTCTTGCCGGTGTAACCTTTCTGTTCGGTATGGCGCAAACTAATGGCACGATGGAAAAGCTGACTGCCTATTCCATTCGTATTTGTAAAGGCAATACGGCGATTGTACCTTTGATTGTCTTTGTTCTGACTACCTTTGTTACCACCATCGGACCGGGCAATATTGCCGGTACTGCCCTAATGGCGCCGGTGGCGATGGCCATTGCCGCCCGCATTAATATGCCGGCTTTTCTGATGACTTTAGTCGTTGTTGGTGCCGCAAATGGCGCGGCTTTTTCTCCGTTTGCTCCAACGGGGATCATTTCTAACGGACTTATTGCTAAGATGGCGCCACAGCTCGGTCTGGCTTCCGAATCACTTAACGGGCTTGCCTGGAAAATCCATTTTAATTCTGAAGTGGCACAGAGTGTTGCAAACGTCGGCGGCTTCTTCCTGCTGGGTGGATGGGCCTGGATTAAACAGCAGCGTGGTAATTCCTTGGACATTGACGAGCTGGCTCCGAAACCTGAGCCCTTTGATAAGCATCAGTTGCTGACCTTGTCTATGGTAGCTGTATTACTTCTTGCTATCGTGCTGCCTGGTCTGCCTGGTATTAAAGGCACATTGCCAAAGGCTCTCACCAATTTGCTGACAAATGTGGGTACCGTTTCCTTTATGCTGGCGGCAGTCTTAATGCTGACCGGCTCTGGAGACTCTAAGAAGGCCGTCAAGGTCATGCCCTGGGGCGTTATCATGATGGTGTGCGGCGTCACTGTTCTGATTGAGGTGATGGATAAAGCCGGCGGCTTGAACGCGTTCGTCAAAATGATCGGCGCCGTTTCGAATCCGGTCAGTGTGAATGCCTGGCTGGCTCTGATTACCGGTGTTATCTCCGCTTACTCAAGCTCATCCGGTGTTGTTGTACCGATGTTTTTGCCGATGGTGCCTGGCTTGATCAAAGAAATCGGCGGCGGGGATCCTGTTGCTTTGATTTCTTCCATCAATATCGGCGCTCATCTGGTTGATACTTCACCCTTGTCCACTCTCGGCGCACTTTGCATTGCTTGTGCCGGTGAGCATGAAGACAAGGCCAAGCTGTTCCGGAACCTCCTGATTTGGGGTCTTTCCATGTCGGTGGTTGGCGCGATTATTTGCTATATATTCTTTGGCATTCTAGGCATGTAATGGCGCTAAAGTAGATCGAAGCTGTGTCTTCGGTCTACTTTTTTGTGCTGTCCTTGTTGCTCGCATATGATGAAAAGTTGTAAGGTAATGTGAGGAAGGGTTAGGCAATAAATTACGAATTATGCTATAATAACAGTAATGTGCTGGCTAATCTATGCAGCTTATTTATGCAGGGGGAGGTAATGAATTTGAAACCATTACAGGATATAGTCGTACTCGACCTTAGCCGTGTGCTTGCCGGTCCGTATTCCAGTATGATGATGGCGGATTACGGCGCTACGATGGTGAAAATCGAACCACCTGAGGTGGGAGACGATTCCCGGGCTTTTGGTCCGTTTGTCGGCAAAGAAAGTGCATATTTCATGAGCTTGAACCGCAATAAACGTTCAATGACTCTTAACTTAAAGGAACCGGCTGCGAAAGAGTTATTCAGGGAATTGGTGAAAAAAGCGGATGTCGTTCTGGAAAACTATCGCCCGGGCACGATGGAGAAATTCGGTTTGGGTTATGATGAACTGAAAAAAATCAATCCGAAGATTATCTATGCCGCTTGTTCCGGCTTTGGGCAAACTGGTCCCTATGTACATAAACCGGCTTATGATATTGTTGTCCAGGCAATGGGCGGCATCATGAGCGTAACCGGACCGGAAGGCGGCGAGCCGACTCGGGTTGGCGCTTCAGTCGGCGATATTATTGCCGGGCTGTTTACCACCATTGGTGTAATGATGGCGCTGTTCCATCGTGACCGTACCGGTGAAGGCCAGAAGGTCGATGTCGGTATGCTTGACTGCCAGGTGGCAGTGCTGGAAAATGCGATTTCACGTTACCTGGTCAGCGGTGAAATTCCGCAACCGATCGGCAATCGCCATCCATCGATTACCCCGTTTGCCGGATTTACGGCAAGCGATGGCCATATCATTGTCGGAGCCGGCAATGACCGCCTGTGGGAAAAACTCTGCAAACTGATTAATCGTTGCGATTTGCTGGAAAATGAACTGTTTGCCACGAACTTGAAACGTACCCAGAATGTGAATGCGCTGAAAGAAATTCTCGATGCGGAGTTTAAAGTGAAAACCATTGACGAGTGGATGGAAGCATTGGAAGCGGCAGGGGTTCCCTGCGCTCCGATCAATACGGTGGATAAGATCATTAATGATCCGCAAATCAAGGCCCGTGAAATGATCGTCGAATTGGAACATCCGGTTGCCGGGCATATGCGGGTTCCCGGTGTGCCGATCAAACTGTCGGCTACTCCCGGCTCGGTGGATACACCAGCGCCGCTTCTGGGGCAGCACACAGAAGAATTGCTGCATGAATTGCTGGGCTTGTCGAAAGAACAAGTGGCTGAACTGAGAGCGAAAAATGTAGTCTGATTGACTCGGGATGGGCGCGCTTCGCGTCCATCCCGTCACTGCTTGGAGAATAAAATGAGTAAGAATAGCGCAAGCTTTGCAGAGACATCACACGCGCACAATAAGAACCGGCTTGTTATTAGTGTAGCCATCCTGTTTTTTTGTTTATTACTGGCATTTTCTCTGTATCAATGGTTTGCACAAGGTATCCGCAATCCTGTAGAGGTCTTTTTAAATCTTATGTTTATTTTTGTTCTGGTTGAGCGCATTCAGGCGAAATACGTCTGTGAGCTGACAAAGGGATCGATCCGTATTACGAAAAAGAGTCTTTTGGGCAATCAGGTACATGAAGTTGATTATACAGATATTGTTGGCATTTATAAATATAAAACAGGTTTGGTGCATGTGATTAAGTTTCGTCGCACATACCGGCTGAATTCGGCGCTGGATAACCGTATCGTGTGGGTTATCGCGTATAAAGCACCCGGCAAAGGCGGTAAGCCGGAAAATCGCCGGATTTATTTCAAAGCCAGTGATGAACTGCTCGATCTGCTGGATGTGAAAATGCCTAACCGGGTCAGATTGCAGGAAGAAACGGTTGCGATTAATATGTTGAAGACCGATACCGATTGATATACAGAGACAAGCCTCAAGCCGGTGCTTAGGGCTTGTTTTGCTTTAGCGGTGTTTGCGCTGTTCAAAGTGGAGTGAACATGCTATGATAGAGATTAATCTGATCAGCAAGATAACAACGGAGGCAGATGGCATGAAAATTGTGATTGTCGGTGCCGGCAAGGTGGGCTATACACTCGCGCAGCGCTTGACAGCGGAAGACCATGAAATCATGGTGATTGAAAGAGATGAGGAACGCAGGGAGATTATCCAGTCGAGTCTGGATATCATGACTGTTTCCGGCAATGGCGCCAGTCCAAAGGTACTGGTTAAAGCGGGTGTAAATGACGCGGAAATGCTGATTGCCGTAACCGACAGTGATGAAGTGAATTTGATTGCTTGTGTTGCGGCCAAGCAAGCCGGTGTCAGACGTACTATCGCCAGGGTAAGAAACGAAGAGTATGCTGAACATGACCAAGCTGTTTTTGAGAAAATGCTTGGTGTGGATATGCTGATTAATCCCGAAATGGTTACCGCGCTGGAAATCAGCCGTATCCTGCGCACCCCGGAAGCACTCGATGTAGAGGACTTTGCCGGTGGCCGGGTAAAATTATTGGAGGTAAAGATCCGTCCGAATTCAGCTTATATACAGATTCCCCTAAAAGATCTGACTTTACCGCCGCAGGTGCTCATTGCGGGGATTATGCGGGCAGGCCAGATGATTATTCCCAATGGAAATGATTTACTGATGCCGCATGATTGTGTGTTTTTCGTTGGCGAATATCGTGCTATTAGTCATTTGGCAACCAACTTTGTCGTGAAGAAATCGAAGGTAGAACGGGTTTTGATTATCGGCGCGGGCAGAATTGGCAAGTATCTTGCTTTGTTGTTAGAAAAAAACGGTATGCAAGTCAAGATTATTGAGAAAAATAAGCTTCGTTGTCAAAAAGCGGCGGATATTTTGCAGCATAGCATGGTATTGTGTGCAGACGGCAGCGATATGGATGTATTGAAGGAAGAAGGTGTCAGCGCGGCTGATGCGGTAATCTGTTTAACCGATGATGATAAGCTGAATTTGCTGCTGGCGTTATTAGCCAAGCATTTAGGCGCTCAGCGGACAATTGTCCGGTTGAGCCGCAACGAATATGTTCCTTTAATTGAGCATGTCGGAGTGGATGTAGCGATTTCTCCCCGGCTGCTGACCGCAGGGGTTATTTTGCGGCTGGTCAGACGTGGTGATATTGTCCATGTATCGCTGCTTGAGGGCGCCAAGGCGGAAGCAACGGAATTTGTCGTGTCTGAGCATTGCCCGTTAGTGGGCAGGGAATTGCGGGAGGTTCAGTTTCCTGCCCGCGCACTGATCGGCGCGGTAGTACGCGGCAAGGAGATTATCGTGCCGACAGGAACGACTAAGCTGCTGCCAGGCGATCGCGCGATCACGTTCAGCCTGCCGGACGCTGTCAGTCAGGTTGTGAATTTCTTTAAAGGCGGCGAATAGTCAGATGCAGATTCTGCTGGTTTCTTCGATACTCGGGCGTTTTCTTTGCGCGTTTGCCGCATATATGTTTATACCGGCCATCTGGGCGATTATTGAGGGAATACCCTGCTGGAGCGGATTGGCGCTTGCTGTACTAATCACGGCAACCGGTGGCTTGCTGTTGATCTGGTGTGGCAAGACCAGTGAGTCCATCGGTATCCGGGAAGGCTTTGCCGTTGTAGCCGGCGCCTGGGGGAGTGCTTCGCTGTTCGGAGCGCTGCCATATTTCCTGACACAAACGACGTATGGTGTGATCGATTCTCTGTTTGAAAGCATATCAGGACTCACAACGACCGGAGCAACGGTGATCAGGGTACTGGGAGAGGTGCCGGAGCCGGTACTGTTGTGGCGGAGTATGACACAATGGCTGGGCGGCATGGGTATTATTGTTTTATTTATTGTTTTACTGCCGCAATTGGGTGCGGGAGCATTTCATTTATTCAAAGCCGAAGTAGCAGGGCCTATTGCCGGGAGAGTGGTGCCGCATATTCGGGATACCGCTGGCGCGTTGTGGAAGATTTATTTGCTTTTGACTACTGTACAGATCAGTATGCTAATTCTTGCCGGGATGCCTTTTTTTGATGCTTTAAACTATTCTCTTTCTACAATATCGACAGGAGGATTCTCTCCTAAAGACGCTGGCATTCGTCAGTATGACAGTCCGGTGATTGAAACCATCCTGACTGTGTTTATCATCATTGGCGGTGCCAATTTTACCTTGTATTATCTGGCCTGGAGCCGTGGTGTGAAGCGCATTTTTGCCGATACGGAAGTCCGGGTATATTTACTGATCATTGCTGGCGCGACTTGCCTGATTGCGGCGAATTTGGCTATGTCTATAGAGCAGCCATTGCTTCCGGCGTTTCGTGATGCGTTGTTTCAGGTATCGTCGCTGATGACTTCAACCGGTTTTGTGACAGCAGATTTTGACCAATGGCCGCCATTGTCGAGAATAGTTTTATTTCTGCTGATGTTTGTGGGCGGCTGTGCCGGGTCAACGGCTGGTGCGATTAAAGTATCACGTCTGCTTATTCTATATAAACAAGGCTGGGCTGAATTGCGCAAGGTGATTCATCCCCGGGTTGTCACATCCATCCAACTGGATAATAAAGCGCTTGATCCGGCTGTAGTCACTGCTGTGTCGCAATTCTTTTTTATTTATATGCTGTTGTTCGCGATTGGCGTGTTGTTGATGGCCGGAATTGGCATGCAGCCTTTCGACGCGATGGGAGCCGTTGCCTGCGCTTTGGGGAATGTGGGAGTCGGGTTTGGAGTTGTCGGCCCGACAACGAGCTTTGCCGATGTCGCACCGAGCGGTAAGCTGGTGCTCAGTCTCTGCATGCTGCTGGGGCGTCTGGAGTTAGTCACCCTGTTGGTCTTTCTGCGGGCGGAATTTTGGCGTTCGAAGCAAGGCTGGTAGCTGCTCTGACGGAGGTATGTGATGATGAATTGTATACAATGTGGAACCTTGTTACCGGAACAGGCGAAGTTTTGTCTGCAATGCGGTGCGGCTGTCGTGCAGGCGTCTGCTGCTGACGTTACTGCAGCCTGTTATGTGGTATTTCGCCAAATTGACGAGAAGTGGTCACTGTTTGGCAAGGAAATCTGGCATTTTGAAGCGGTTACGGAGGACGGTTCTGTCGTTGCGGTATCGGATAAAATTACGATAACCGGTTTTGAACTCAGCGGGCCGAATGAAAAGAGCCGCAAATATAAGCAGGCGCTGGACGGGTTGGTGAAAAAGCTGCTCGACAAAGGCTGGCAGCAGTCCGGAGTGGGTCAGCAATGGTTTGAGCTTCAGTTTCAGCAAGCCTCACAACAGTAGCTTTTAACGATATCGGGTTTGACTTTGCTCACCATCATGTTATAATGTAATTACAAAGTAATAACAAAGGGGTGAATGGCATGCAGGCTGACGTAATTAAAATTGGCAATTCCAGAGGTATCCGATTACCGGCTACTGTCTTAAAACAATGCGGTATTGGCTCCAGGGTTGAGCTTGAGGTAAGACATAATCACATTGTTATCAAACCTGTTCGTACCGCCCGCCAAGGATGGTCAGCAGCCTTTAAGCGCATGAGTCAAAACGGTGATGATCAAATTCTCATACCGGATGAATTGGATGCAGATCTCCTGGAGGAATGACATGAAACAGATTGATCAGTATGCCGTCTGCTGGGTAGATTTGAATCCTACCCGGGGTGCAGAAATTAACAAGATCAGGCCATGTGTTGTTATTTCTCCTGTAGAGATGAATGACTATTTGCGAACCATCATTATCGCGCCGATTACTAGCCAAGCGCACGAAAATTACCCCACGCGCGTTCAAATGGCTACAGGCAGTGTGACTGGTTGGATCGTGCTGGATCAGATTCGCTCTGTTGATAAAACGCGACTGTGTAACATGGAAGGGAAGCTTAGTCAGAGCGCAATAGAATCCGTGAAAAACGTCATAAGGGAAATGTTAGTGGATTGAGCAGCAGGGCTTTGACTTGCAAGCTATCTCTAAACCTCAACGTCCTGGCAGGGCAATTAGGAAAACCATGCCTCCTGCTGATCCTGTGATTAGTTCTTCTCCGTCTCCCTGCGAGGAACGAAGCAGTCTTCTCCGTAACATTGTAGGGATAAGCCGTGGGCAGAAGATCGCCGCGCTGTGCTCGGGTTACCCGCAGAGCAAGTTTACCGCGTGCCATATGTGGTAAGCTGTTTTCTTTTGGCGTTGAATGTTAAATATTGCTGTCTGAGTTAATGAGAAAAACCTTGTTATCTGCAAGGTTTTTTTTCTTTTTTGTAGAATCTTATACAAGAAACATGATAA
>POVV01000491.1_pt1 | contig 24755 bp, 13 predicted proteins | sample 1560271 | NCBI WGS metagenome assembly POVV01 (sample SAMN08337232, study PRJNA429181) | Bioreactor metagenome, whole genome shotgun sequencing project. | biome: cows' rumen and soil; feature: anaerobic; isolation source: anaerobic chemostat enrichment culture, galacturonate as sole carbon... | reverse complement strand
ATATTATTTGCAAAGTATATAGAAATAATGATCTGATATTTGAAGTATCTCATATCTATCAATTTAATTAAAACTTAAAATCTATAACTGATGAATCTAAATTATTTTTATGTCATACCGATCGTATGGCTTCTATTTTCGTGTAGCAGTGATGATAACTTAGGAGAAGAATCTTTATTAAAGAGGCCAGAAGTTATTGCTGTAAATGGAGACTTTGAAATAGCGGTAGCTAAGTTTAAAAACAGTTTTAATATAATCAAAGCAGGTGGTATAACGACGAAAAGTAATCAATCTCAAAATTTGAATAATATCAAGATCCTGAATTATCAAAGAAGATCTTATTCTGTTGATATTGATAGAAATAAAGCGATTATTAAGACTAAAGCCATATTATTTGGTTTAAATGAAAATGTAAGAGACTCTGTGTCAGTTTATCTTATTGAGTTTGAAAATAATGGTACAAAAGGGTTTTCAGTTACTTCGGGTGATTATAGATTGCCTCATGCGATTGCCATATCCGAGCAAGGGAGTTTATCTGATACTGTATCTAACGTGGGATTATCAATGTATATAAACTCATTGGGTGAAATATGTAAAGAGCAAATAACTAAATACGAAATAGAAAAAAATGCACCAACTAAAAACACTAGGCTAGCCGGAACTTATTCTCCTATAAAACCAGAAATCTTATCATATGTACACTATAAGCAATATTATGGTGACGATGCAATGGACGAAGTTGAAGCAAGGGTAACAGAGGGCTATGTAACCAAGGACATAAATCCATTACTGAAAACCCAATGGTCGCAAAATGCTCCGTATAATTATAAATGTAATAATGGTAATGCACCGGCAGGATGTGTGCCGATTGCTACAGCTCAAATTATGGCTTATTTCAAGAAACCGTATACTATAGCTTATTGGGATGAATTAACAAAAGACTTTTATATATGGCCAAATGATTCGAAGCTTTCGGATAAAGTTTCAACACTGCTATACGATGTGGGCAAAGGAGTTAAGGTTAGCTATAGTGCGGATGGCAGCGGTGCTGACTTTAAGGACGCTGCACCATACTTACGTTCTGTTGGTATAAACTGTACATTCCTTGATTATATGGATAATAATGTTATAATTAATCAACTGAATGCTTCTAAACCTGTTATATTGGCGGGGAAAAAGACAAATGCCTTTCTTGGCTTGTGGTATAAAGACGGGCATGCATGGATTATAGACGGCCATTTTTCATTTAGGTATTATTGCACGATGAGTGTTATCAAATATATTTTAGATGATTCCGCTACTAATTGGGTCGAATGGGGACGCGATGACGTATCGTATTGGAGTGATGCTACTTATTATCATATTAATTGGGGCTGGGGTGGTAATTCTGATGGCTATTATACTGCTGTGAATTATGCCTATAACAATAAAGATTATTATAAATACGATAAAAGAATGATTATTTTTTAAAAATACTTATTTGTTATTTTTTGAATTATAATAATACATAGATTTAACTGAAATTTGTATTCGCCTACTCTTATTTTACAGTGATGAGTTACTGTATGATGAAATGCGGGATAATCATAAAAAATCCTCCACCGACTACTCGATGGAGGATTCTCCTGCTATTAATCAAAAATCAAGCACTTAGTCTTTCAGTTTTGCGATAATGAAATCGCGGTTCAGACGAGCAATGTTGCTGATTGAAATGTTCTTCGGACACTCTGCCTCGCATGCGCGAGTATTGGTGCAGTTACCGAATCCCAGCTCGTCCATTTTAGAAAGCATGGCTTTAGCACGGCGGCTAGCTTCGATCTTTCCTTGCGGAAGAAGGTTGAGCTGGCTCACCTTAGCTGAAACGAAAAGCATGGCAGAGCCATTTTTACAAGCTGCTACACAAGCGCCACAACCTACACAGGCGGCGGCATCCATCGCTTCGTCGGCCACAGGCTTCGGAATGAGGATTGAGTTAGCATCTTGTGGAGCACCGGTGTTGATACTTACGTAACCACCCGATTGCATAATTTTATCAAAAGCCGAACGGTCAACCATCAAATCTCGGATAACCGGGAATCCGGCCGAACGCCAAGGCTCTACCGTGATAGTATCGCCATCCTGGAAACGGCGTACGTACACCTGACAAGTCGTTACACCCGTGGCAGGGCCGTGCGGATGTCCGTTGATGTAAAGTGAGCACATACCGCAAATACCTTCGCGACAGTCGTGGTCAAATACAATGGGTTCGCCACCGTCGTTGATGATTTGTTCGTTCAAGATATCCAACATTTCGAGGAATGAGGTGTCGCCTGGGATATCTTTCATTTGGTGTGTTTCAAAACTGCCTTTTGCTTTCGGGCCTCTCTGACGCCATACCTTTAGCGTAAATGATATATTTTTGTCCATCTGAGTTTTAAGCTTTATAGTTACGTGTCTGAACTTTAGTAAATTCATAGTTCAAGTCTTCCTTGATCAATTCCGGAGCAGTGTCTTCGCCGGTATACTTCCAGCAAGCCACGTACGAGAAGTTTTTATCGTCGCGCAATGCTTCGCCTTCCGGAGTCTGATACTCTTCACGGAAGTGTCCGCCACACGATTCTTCGCGGTTCAATCCGTCGCGAGCCATCAACATGCCGATTTCTATGAAGTCGATCAAGCGAAGTGCTTTCTCTAGTTCTACGTTCAAGTCGTTTACATCGCCGGGGATGCGAACGTTGGTCCAGAAGTCTTTCTTCACTTCCTGAATACCAACCAATGCTTTCTCAAGCGATTCTTTGGTACGAGCCATACCTACGAAATCCCACATGATGTGACCCAGTTTCTTGTGGATAGAGTCAACAGAATGCTTACCGTTCACTGCTTTGATCTTGTTGATCTTGGTAGTGATCTCTTTCTCTGCTGCCACGAATTCGGGAAGGTCGGTAGAGAAGCGAGGTACCTGAATCTGATCGGCCAGGTAGTTCTGGATGGTGTAAGGCAATACGAAGTATCCGTCGGCCAAACCTTGCATCAATGCCGAAGCACCTAGACGGTTGGCTCCGTGGTCAGAGAAGTTGGCTTCGCCGATAGCGAACAGACCCGGGATAGAAGTCATCAATTCATAATCAACCCAGATACCACCCATTGTATAGTGAATAGCGGGGAAGATCATCATCGGAGTCTTGTATGGGTTCTCGTCGGTGATCTCTTCGTACATGTCGAAAAGGTTACCGTATCGAGCACGAACTACGTCTTCGCCCAAACGCTCGATGGCATATTTAAAGTCGAGGAATACGGCCAAACCGGTGTTGTTTACACCAAAGCCTGCATCGCAACGCTCTTTGGCTGCACGTGAAGCTACGTCACGAGGAACCAGGTTACCGAAAGCCGGATAACGACGTTCCAAATAGAAATCGCGTTGATCGTCGGGGATCTCTGTTGGTTTCAAGGTACCTGCCTGAAGAGCTTTGGCATCTTCGATACGTTTAGGAACCCAAATACGACCATCGTTACGCAATGACTCAGACATCAACGTTAGTTTAGACTGCTTGTCACCGTGTACAGGAACGCAGGTGGGGTGGATTTGTGCAAAGCAAGGGTTCGCGAAATAAGCACCTTTGCGGTAGCACTGAATCAGAGCCGAACCGTTAGAACCCATTGCGTTGGTCGACAGGAAGAATGCGTTTCCGTATCCACCCGTACCGATTACCACAGCGTGAGCTGCAAAACGTTCGATACCACCGGTTACCAGGTTACGGGCAATGATACCACGTGCACGACCTTCGATCATAACGAGGTCGAGCATCTCGTAGCGGGTAAATAGTTTCACAGTACCTTGTTGTACCTGACGGCTCAATGCCGAGTAAGCACCCAATAGAAGTTGCTGACCGGTTTGTCCGCGGGCATAAAACGTACGTGATACCTGTGCACCACCGAATGAACGGTTATCGAGCGTGCCACCGTAATCGCGTGCAAAAGGAACACCTTGAGCTACACATTGGTCGATGATGGCATTTGACACCTCGGCCAAACGGTACACGTTTGATTCGCGGGCACGGTAGTCACCACCTTTGATTGTATCATAGAAAAGACGGTAAACCGAGTCGCCGTCATTTTGGTAATTCTTGGCTGCATTGATACCTCCTTGTGCTGCAATTGAGTGCGCACGGCGAGGAGAATCCTGAATACAGAAATTGAATACTCTGAAACCCATTTCGCCTAGAGAAGCGGCAGCAGATGCACCAGCCAATCCGGTACCTACTACGATGATGTCGAGACGACGTTTGTTGGCAGGGTTTACAAGTTTCTGATGAGCTTTATAGTTACTCCATTTTTCGGCTAATTGCCCTTCCGGAATTTTTGAATCTATCTTAGTCATAATCTGATTTACTATTTAATCATTTACTATTTACTATATTAGCAAGCACTGCAAGCACTTTTTGCAAAGTACACGACCACTACAAGTGCAAAACCCAGGATCACGATGGTTGTGTAAATGTTAGAAATACATTTCCAACGTTCGAACCAAATCTTGTTATTCCAGCCCAACGTTTGTAATGAACTCCAAAAACCATGAGTCAGGTGGAACCAAAGAGCAGCTAGCCAGATAAGGTAAAGTACCGAATAAACCGGATTACTGAAAGTGTTTTCAATGTGATAAATACCATCGGCTACGTACGTAGTGTCAACTGCTGTACAGCCCAATTTGTGTAGGATTTCCGGCCACTGCATGTTGTACCAGAAGTTGAACAGGTGAAGGCCCATACCTACCAATACGATGATACCCAGCACCAGCATGTTTTGTGAAGCCCACTCCACGCCTTTAGGCTTCTCTACAACGGCATAGCGTTCGTTACCACGTGCTTTTCTGTTCTGCATTGTCAGCCAAAAAGCGTAAACAATATGAACAACAACAAGGAAAGCCAATCCGGCAGTAGCAACAAGGGCATACCAATTAGCTCCCAGGAACTCACAAACCAAGTTGTATCCCTCTGGTGAGACAATCGCAACAAGGTTCATCGCCATGTGAAACGTTAGAAAAAGGATAAGAGCGATACCTGTAACGCTCATCACCACTTTCCTTCCTACAGATGAATTACTTAACCACATAAATGATTGATTTTAAATTATTTAATTGTTAAAACTATAAATTCTTTTTGCATGTATTTCTACTGTTGTGCAAAAATAGGGGAAATCCGTTGATTAAGCAAGCGATTAAAGAAATAATTCCTTAATATACGCCTTGGGTGAGGTATCAATATGTCAATATAGCCCTGCCCAATGCGGCAATAACACGAGCATTGGGTCTCTTATTTCAACCAAAACAAAACGGTATAACTATCTTTTACTTATTATATTCCCTTTGGATACTTTGTTACGGAGTGCACGTGGCGAATCGCCAAACGAAGATTTGCAAAAATGAGCGAAATGAGACAAGGAATCAAAGCCATAACGATTGCTGATCTCGGTAATACGCTCCTTGCCACATTGTAAGTCCGAGAGAATACCTTCCCGCTTTTTGTCGAGAATCCATTCGTACACAGGTACTCCGTACATATTTTTAAACAAACGACGAAAGGTAGGAGTGCTGTATCCCCCCAAGTGTGCAAATTCTTCTACATTTTTTACTTTGTCGTAATTCTGCATGACAAAGTAATGAAAGCTTTCTGTGTACCTGCTGATAGAGTGAAAGAGTGCACTCAATTGTGGTAGGGGATAATAGGAGGTAAGTAGATAAACCAGTTCTTGACACTTCAGCTCGACGTAGGGGCCGCAGCAACTTTCTTGATTAAGATCTTCAGTTAAGTCGTTCATCAAGCGTGTAAGTCGTGGAATCATGGTGAGCGGTGTATAGGTAGAGGGAGCTTCTGTATTTTGCATTATTACCTGATAACGGTCTTCGCATATGCGAGGTAGCTCACTGAACCAATAAATGATATAATCAGTGTCTGTAAGGGTTAATAATTCGATTTTTGATCCAATGGCCTGAAGGATGAATTGTCCGGTACGCAGGGTAGTTCCAGGGTATTCTTTGCTATTAATCAGTAGTTCGCCCGAAAGAACGAAAATCATACAGTTTTGTGTGCACTTGTCTGCAGGGAAATGCTGTCCTTTCGAAAACCTCCGGTGAATAAGTACCCCTTCAGAAGCTTTCGGACATGTTGAACAATCGGTTAATCGTTTATTGTGTGATTCTCTGCCCATGGATTAAAACTGTGTAAATTATCATCATGAGCACAAAGATATATTTTTTATTTAAAAAAACGGTATTTTTGAGTTATCTTTGCATTGACTAATTGATATAAAGATGAGAAGATTGATTGTAATTTGTTTTTCTATATTGGTTACTACGGGTGCTTTTGGCCAGAATTGGGACATAAATACATTGCATAAAGTAAATAGTATGGACGGGCGTTTTGTTCGTAACTATAGCAAAGCCCTTTCCCGATCGGCTCCTTATATTTCGGTTGGTGTGCCGGTGGTCATGGTAGCCTATGCCGGTTTTAGTAAAGATAAAGCATTGTTGCAGGATGCCCTTTATATTGGTACCAGCGTGGCCGAAGCAGTTGTGCTGACCTATGGCATGAAGCATCTGATTAATCGTGAACGTCCCTATGATCGCTATCCCGATAGGGTGTACGCGTATAGTACGGAATCCAGCCCCTCTTTTCCCTCCGGACATACGGCAGCAGCTTTCTCGCTGGCTACCTCGCTCAGTATAAAATATCCGAAGTGGTACGTGATCGCTCCATCGGCAGTTTGGGCTTGTTCGGTGGGTTTCTCACGTATGAATGAGGGAGTGCATTACCCATCGGATGTGGTGGCGGGTGCTGCCATCGGTGTCGGTTGTGCTGTGGCTAATGTGTATATAAACCGCTGGTTGAACCATTGGCTGTTTGGTAACTAACGAGAAAGAGCTTGCATGCCGCTCAAGAGGGGAGACTCGGTTGGCATGCAAGAGTTTCTATTTATTTCTTTTCCCCGAACTCTTCTTGTTGACGTTCAACTTCTTTTAATTTTCGTATATTCTCCTCTTTTTCTTTTCGCTCTTTTTCCAGTTCTTTATCTGATTTCACGCTCGATCCTGTCAAACTATTTAAGTTGGCTGTTTTAGACTGAACATCTGCCTCGGAATAGCTGTAAATAAGTGGCAGTCTGTCTGGCTTACTTTCCAGTTCCAAGGTGGCACTAACCGGCATTTGTGAACCTTCAAATAAGACACTCGCTGTAAGGGTAATTTTCCCTGGCTTTAGTGTAGATTGAACGAGTACAGGTGCTGTTCCCCAGCGAATGGGCGAGGGGTTGGCAAATACATCAGCCCCACCTACAATGTGTCCTTCTCCTGCAATGCTGAAGCGAATGGCGTAGTTGTTTAGGCGTTTAATATGACCATTTTTATCAGCTACTGCTGCTATTACGGTTACAAAATCTGACCCTGTAGCTTGTAGTTCTGTTCCCTCATTATCTATCCAGAGCAATAGTTGTTCAGGACGTCTTGCGGGAGCTATCTTGTGTGAAGCAACGACTTTTCCATCTATTCGTCCCTCTGCGAGTAGATATACGTCCTCCTGCTTGCCTTTTCGGGAAAGAGCTTTGTCGTCCATGAAGTGGTAGGCATCTTTAAAAGTAATGATAGGGCTTGGCATACCCTCCTTTTCCTTCTTTCGCGTATATGTTTGTGTTTGCCCTCCTTTGATAAATGTGAGGCTCACTTCTTCGCAGTTAGAATATACCGTGACATCGTTCGAAGAAAATGGGGTCATTTCATGGGCAATATGCACCATAGGACCTGTTTCGAACAACCGCTCCTGCTTTTCGGGCGAACGTTGCGACATGAACATATAATAGGAGTATTTCGGTTGACGAAATACGTCCATAATCCCACCATAGAAAGGGTCGGGATGATATCCGCGCTGATGATCGAACGAGTGCCAAAGGCAACCGCCTATATGCTGACGAGGTGTTCGGTACAGAGCATCGTAGCTAGTGTACTGATAGGGCGGACAAGCATAGTGCTGAGCTTGTATTAACATAGCTTGCTCTCCCCAGTTACGGGCAACTCTGCTTGGAGAGTTGTGTGAACTCCAGTCGTCGACATTGTCACCCCATTCACGAGTGAAGTAGCTCAGTTCCTTTTTTATATTCTTTGTCGAATAAGCGCCTCCTCCTCCATTGAGCGGGTGTGTGAATAGTACCTGAAAGTATTCTTTTCCTTTTGCTTCGCTATCGCATCCGCTATAGCAATAGGCATAAGGATATTCTGCTTCCACTACCTCTTTTGCATTGCGAGCGAAATCGGCCGGATACCAGGTTTCGTTCAGAATAGGTTCCCACATCCAGACAGAAGGATGGTTGCGATCCCGCCGCACTAAATTTCGTATATCGCTGTATACTCGTTGAGCAAACTCGGGAGCATCGTTCCAGAACTGCCAGCCGGGCGTGTTAACTATTACAAATAAGCCCAGTTCATCGCAAGCATCCATGAATGCCGGATCTTGCGGGCAATGGGCATTACGAATTACTTTCATACCGGCATCTCTCAGTTTCTTAGCATCGCGCCAATGAATGCTATTAGGTACAGCATTGCCCACGATAGCAAAGTCTTGATGCCGGTTCGCACCGATAAGCGGTGAACCATAAGGTTTGCCATTGAGCCAAAAACCATCAGTACCTTTAAACTCAATGCTCCGGATACCTATGCGGCGCCTATAGCCGTCGACTACTGTTCCGCTTTTGTCTCGTATACGAACGATCAAATTGTATAATGTTGGCGATTCGGGACTCCACAATAGCGGTTGGTTGACGACGATTTTATTATTTGTCCGGATAGCTTTACCCGGTTTAACTACGATTTGATTGTTCAGGTGTGCTATTTGTTTGTCATCTGTTTGTCTAAGGTCATATTCCACTGTTCCCTGGAAGGTTCTATTGTCAGTATTGCGTATGTGAGTATTCAATAAAACTTGTGCCGAAGCATCCGACACTTTATCAAATGCAACAAAAATCCCTCCTCCGGCTATTTCATTTTCGTAATTAGGATCGGTGATATAGATGGAGTTGTGAGCAATCAGCCAACAGTCGCGATAGATTCCTCCGAAGTAAGTGAAATCGAGTGACTGTTGTGGCTTTCCGGGAGGGTAGGCCGGATCGTCGCTATTATCTGCCCATACGGCAATCACATTTTCTTCTCCCCAGCGCATACTGTCGGTTACATCAATGACAATGGGAAGATATCCACCAAAATGTTCTTTCTGTAGTTGTCCGTTGATATAAATTTTACTTTTACCCATGATGGCCTCAAAATGCAGGAAGAGTTTCTTACCCTTCAGATTCTCATTGAGAGTAAAATGTTTGCGATACCACACTTGTCCTTGATAATTGATGCATCCACTGGCTTCGGTAGGCAAATATTCTATACCATTGGGCAGCGATACTACTGCCCACTCACGGTCATTGTAACTGACTGTTTCCGCTCCCGGATGTGCTCCTTTAGAGAAGCGCCAAGCCGGATTCATGGAGAATACCTCGCGTCCCGAGTTTTCTACACGAAAGAATCCAGCAGTAGAAAACTCGGGTTCATAGGCTTGTGAGCATACTGGAAGTAAAAGACTGAGTAAGAGATAAATTGTTTTTCTTTTCATACTTGGGGTAATATTAGTTATTCATTTGTTAACTGCTTTATCCATGTCCGGATATTTCTTACCATGGGGATTTCATATAAATATAGCCAGTCACTATTATTTGTTTTGGCAGCCAGATGGTTATGATGATTGGAATCGGCCAAATATCCTTCCGGATTTTCCATGAATCGAGTTTGCGAGTAAACGCTTTCCAACTCTTGTCTCATTGTTTCGAAGTAATCACATGTTTGGGCGATATGCTTTAATGCATCTTTCCGGCTCTCTTGTCCAGAAGCTGTATCGTAAGCATGAAGTGCCAGTAGCAAGCGAGTGGGGTAATGCAGTAAGTAACTGGTTTGCTCGTATACATCCAGTGTGTAGCGGTTGCGAAGCGCATTCTCTTTGGCTGTCCGAATGGATTGAGCAATGGATGTATATCGCTTCTCTTCGTTTTTTGCTTGTGCTATTTTGTCTTGATAGGTCTTACTCCATGCTCCCGGTTTCGTTTTGTCGGGTAGGCTGATCAGTGTAAATTGTGTGGTTCCCCAAGCGGGGTTTCGTCGCCCCGAGGTAACCAATGCACTATCGAAAAAATAAGCTGTTTGTTCCAATTCGTCCAGAAAATTCATCCGTTGTTCATTATGCCCGAACCCATACTCTCGCTGTGCATGTGCTTGCTTAAATGCCTCTATATTTCGTGTCGATGGGTTCCATCCAAACTCACCTTGAGCAATGTAGCCACGCCATACTGTTTCCGAGTGAGGTGAACCATCGTCCCACGCCGTAGCCAGTATGCCACTTAATTGATGATCGGCTACCAGCTGGCTGAACCCTTTGATGTATCCCGCCATGGAATGGTTGCGGGGCAAAAAAGGAGAACCGCCAGAAGCAGCTGCTGTTGCTCCCATCACTTTTAAACCTTTCTCATGATACCACCTCAAAAGGCGCTGATGAGCCGGTTTTGTGGCATCTTGGTAGTTCCAGCGCATATAGATACACTCTTTGGGAAATAAACGGATCGCGTCATCCAGCTTCGTTGTATTCCAAGCGAGTTCCAACTCCCGACCGCTTTTATCACTTTGTATTAATTCCCAAATTCCCCCAAACTTGAGTGGCATATCGTCCCAGAAAATAGGTATCCTACCCTGTTCGGTAGCATAATTACACACTTTTTGCAGCCAAATCATTTGTAACTCGAAAGGGCTCTTTCCTGTTTTTTTACACCGTTCGTCTATACCGATGGCTGTTATTTCATCTCCTCCTATGTGTAGGTACTTTCCATAGGGCATTGCTTCGATCGCATCTTGATAGAGATCGAACTGTAGTTCGTACGTGCGTGGATCGGATGGACAGAACTCCCAATCGCTGTGGGGATTCTCTCTTAATTCCCAATGATGTTTTAGAATGAAACCGGCATGTCCCAACCCCTGTACCAATGGGCTGATCTCTATGTTTCTCTCTTGCGCATAACGACAGATAGCCTGCATTTCTTGTTTACTTATAGCATTGGGAGCGGCTATTTCGGGGCGGCGGGTATATCTCAGTTTATCTTCAATTTCCCAGATAATGGCATTTACTTTATAATAGGCTAGTTTATCGATCTCTTTATAATAATATTCGATGCGATCTAAATGATGTTTTGTGTCGAAATGTACAGCACGATAAGGAATAGCCGGATAGTCGGTTATTTTCATAAACGGAATCGGTTGACGAAAGTCATGACTATCTTCCATCAATTGTTCCAACGTTTGACATCCATAAAACAGACCTGCCGAAGTTTTAGCCATAATAACAACACCTTTTGCACTCACTTCAAGTGTATATCCTTCTGGCGATTCAGGTACTTGTGCTTCGCTTAATGCCAAGTAAATGGGTTTACCTGATCGGGGAGATTGCGGCAGCATACTTATCCAGCCTTTCATAAGAGCTGGCATGGAAACCCCTTCTCCAAGTCGAATATAGCTTAATTCATCGTAGTTGACTCCTTTTCCCGGCAGCTCCTTTATGGACTGTGGATGTGGAATGAGTCGATAAGTCTTCTCTAATTTCTGAGCAAAGCATGTGACTGATACAAACATAAAGCAAATGAATAAACAATGTTTCATAGGTTTAATTTAAATAGGGCTGACTGTTTGCCTTGAAACAATCAGCCCTGAGTTTAACGTGTTTTACTTCCTGTTAAAGTTTCAATTACCAACCCTCGCTTGGTGTGCAAAGTGGGTTGTTATCTATCTCTTTGGTGGGAATGGGGTAATAATTGAATTTATTAAAGCTTCCCTTCTCTCCGCCCATATAGTTTTTATACCGTACTTCATCGCAAGCTTCCAGGGTTGATTTCAATAAGCCCCATCGCCGCAGGTCGTAAAAGCGTTCGCCCTCTACAAAGAATTCGATGGCACGTTGATGAACTAAATCGGCAAATATACCTTCTTTGGTTTTGGCACCACTATAATCATTAAGGTTGGCTCGTTGACGAATCTGGTTCAGGTAACCGATGGCTTCATCCAGTTTATTTACATTTAAATGAGCTTCGGCTAATTGTAAAATTACTTCGGCATACCGGATAGCACGCTCATTGATAAACGATTTGGGAGGAGAGGGCTCATCGCTGCGTGTTTTCCAATTCTGATATTTTAATATCCAGTACGTATTCCATTTGTCTTGTGCGAAAACTTTACGGAAAGGTTTTTGATAATACGTGCAACCGTCATAGTCCCATGCTACCGAACATCTCGCTCTGTAGTCGAAGTTGCCCGCTTTATCTTTTTCTTTCAGGAAGATATTCATCATTTGCTGTGTTGGATTTGCTTCATACCAACCGCCTACTTCGGCAGCTGCATATTCTTTGGGCCGTGTATTGGACTGAGTCGAATTTATGTTTTCTCCATTTCCCCATAAATCGGTACCTCCTACGTCTTCGATGAGCAGCTCGAATATACTTTCGGCATTATTCTCATGGATATCGTCAAAATTCCAATCAAAATCAACTAGCTTATAGGTATAGGGTGCTTTGGTCAGTGGCAGCAAGATGTCAATTGCTTTTTGCCAGTTTTCTTCATAAAGATAAATCTTACCAAGGGCAGCGAATGCAGCTCCTTGCGTCGGCTTACCTATTACATTGGAAATAGGAAGTAGACTAGCTGCTGTTTCCAAGTCTTTTTTGGCTTGTGCCCAAATCTCAGCTTGAGATGATTTTGCTAATGGAAAAGTAGCGGGCGATTGTGAGGCAGTAAGTTTTAATGGTGCATCTTTAAATTCTTTGGCTAACTGAAAGAGATAAAATCCACGAATAAACAGGCATTCACCTTTGACTGCATTTTGAAATTCAGTCGAGAATTGTCCTCCTTTCTCCTCCAACTTCTGCATAATGGAATTGGTACGATACAAGGCATTGTAGAATTGATAAAACATACCTTGTGTCAACGAGTTGGAAGTACTGTTTGTGAAACGGTTCGTCGTATAGATATCTGAGATGTCATTTCTGAAATCGACTTCGTCTGCACGCGAAATACGTAACATTACACCACGTGTGCCATAATAACCACCGTTTAGTGCATTTTTCAAAGGTGTGTAGCACGAGGTGAGTGCTAAATTGAAATCGGCTTCATTTTTCCAAAACGTATCTTCGGTTGCTTTGTTGGGGTTGGTTTGAGTCAGCAGGTCTTCACAAGAAGTGAAAAGAGAGCTGATGACTAAAATGGATAAAGCTATTTTTATATATGTTTTCATACAGTTATTACTTATTTAAAATGTTACATTAAGTCCTATCATATACACCCGGTTGTTGGGATAGATGAAATTGTCGAATCCGCGAGCGGTAGCATTGTCGGTGTTGACATCCGGTGAATATCCGGAATACCCTGATACGGTAAATAAGTTTTCGGCATTAGCGTATATGCGTGCATGTTGAAGGTATCCGTTAAACCACTTGTTGGGTAGCGTGTATCCTACCTGCAAACTACGTAAACGTAAGTAAGAGCCATTTTCTAAATAGCGGTCGGATTCTGCACGTGTATTGCGGTTAGGGTCATCCCAGGTCAAACGAGGGTGTGAGGCATTTAAGTTTTGGGGTGTCCAGTAATCCAGGGTTGATGCAAGAAAATTGGTTCCTTTGGTTACATCCTCCAGTGTTTGGCGCGTTGCATTATAAATCTTATTTCCAAACACACCTTGCAATCCGATAGATACGTCTAGGTTTTTCCAGGTCAGGTTCCCATTGAGTGATAAGTTGAAATCTGGAAATGGACTTCCCTGATAAACTCTGTCGTCATCGTTGATGGTTCCGTCGTTGTTGGTATCTTTAAATCGGATGTCTCCCGGTTTGGCACTCGGTTGTATTTTCGTACCGTTTTTGGCATGTGCTTCTACCTCGGCATCACTGTTGAAATATCCATCGGTAGGTATCAACCAGAATGAACCGATAGGATATCCTGCCATTGTTTTGCTTGTAGTGATGTTTTGGTTGGTGCTACCGCCTTTAATAGCACCCGTCAGAGTACCCATGGCTATCACCTTATTGGCGTTGTAGCTACCAAGTAAGTTGATTCCATACGAGAGTGAATGGCCTACTCGTTCATTCCAGCCTATATTGAACTCAACACCCGTATTGCGAATTTGTCCGGCATTGCGTATAGGGTCATTAGCACCTCCCGATGATATAGGGATGGGTACGGTAAGTAGGATGTCTTTGGTCTCTTTTCTATACCAATCGGCAGTAAAGCTTAAGCGATTATTTAGTGCAATAATGTCAATACCAATGTTTGTCATGGCTGTTTCTTCCCATTTGATATCGGGGTTGGCAAAATCTTTGGGAAAAGCTCCTTGAATGATTCCTCCTTTTCCATCCGGATAATTGATTCCGGTGGTAATGGTAGAAGTATATTGATAATTATCAATTTCCTGATTTCCAAGTACACCATATCCGCCTCGTACCTTCAATTGGTCGAACCATCCGAGCTTTTTCATAAAATCCTCTTCTGCCAGATTCCATCCAACGGAGAAGGAGGGGAAATATCCATATAAGTTATTACTTCCGAATTTGGAAGAGCCATCTCTACGAATAGTTGCTGTGAACAGATATTTGCTTTTATAGGAGTAGAATACACGCCCTAGAATAGAGGTCAGTACACTACGCGACGAGTTACCCTCGTTGCTACGGTTGGTTGTCGACGAATCGATTTCCTCCAGTCCGTCGGGTAGCTTTTCTCCATAGGCTTGCAGGTGTCGATAATTCCCATCTTGATACGTATACCCGACCAGTGCAGATATTTTGTGATTACCAAATGTTTGATCATAGGTCAATAAATTTTCAACAAGTATATTGCGCCATCTTCGTTGGCGTTCGGTCGATTGAGTGGTTTTGTTTGTATTCAACCCAAAATCAAACTTGTTAGTGAAGTTTTTGTATCGGCTGAAGGTAAAGTCGGGTGTTACGTTTAATTTGTATTTCAGTCCTTTGTAAAGCTCCAACTGGGCATACAGATTGGCAAAAACCTTTACGTTTTCATTGTATCTATTCATGATGTTAGAATCAATGATAGCCAGTGGATGAGGTAAGTTAGTTACGTCCCCATAAGTGCCACCATAGCCACCCACGCGATTCGCATCATACTTCTCTAAGGTAGGTACATTCTGTAAAATAGTTCCGATCATTCCTCCGCGAGATTCTTCATGAAGTGGTTTATCATGGTTGAACGAGAGGATCAGATTCATTCCGGCCGAAAATATTCCTTTCTTAAAATCATTTTTAGATTGTATGTTGTATCGCTGATAGTTGGTTCCTTTTACCGTACCATCTTGGTTGAAGTATCCAAGCCCTGTATAGTAGGTCGAGTATTTACCTCCTCCTTTAATAGACAGATTGTAGTTTTGCATTAATGCCGGTCTGAATAATTCTTTTTGCCAGTCATTATCGGGCTTATTGGCTAGGTCTGTTGCCATTTCCAGTACCGGTCTTCCGATTGCTTTACGAGCTATGGTAGTTACCTCCGCCCATCCTTTAGCGTCTAGCATGTCGAGATATTTGCTGGGGGTAGATACTCCGATGTTTACCGAAAGGTCGACAATCGGTTTACCATCTGTATTACTTCCCTCTTTGGTTGTGATAATCACGACTCCATTGGCTGCTCTTGAACCGTAGATAGCCGCCGAAGAAGCATCTTTCAATACATCAATGCTCGCAATGTCATTTGGGTTTATATTGTCAATACCGCTCATATACATTCCATCGACAATATAAAGCGGTGAGGCATTATTCAATGTACCGATGCCTCGTACCATGATACGCGATCCACTTCCGGGGTTACCTCCTTGGGATACGATATCTACACCGGCTATTTTTCCTTGCAAAGCCTGTCCAATATTAGCATTGCTTTGTGTATTGAGTTTTTCGGCATTGATATTGGCTACCGAGCCCGTCAGGTCGGCCTTTTTCTGTACTCCATAGCCGATAACAACGACTTCGTCCAGCAACTCGGTATCTTCACGCATCACAATTATTTTACTTTGACTACCTTTGGCGGGTAATTCCTGTGTTTGGTAGCCGATGTATGAAACCAAAATATTACTATTCTCAGGTACTTGATTTAGTACGAAACTACCATCGATACCTGTTATTGTACCCAAGCCAGTCATGCCGGGCACTGCTACCGTTACGCCAATCATGGGTTCGCCGTTGCTGTCTTTTACAATTCCCGAAACGTTGATCATTTTCCCACTCTTATCTGTTTGTTGCTGGATTGGAGTGATCACGATTTTATTTCCACTCAAACTATATTGTAGCTTTTGGGCAGACAATACGTCTTGGAGTAACTGGCTTACAGTTTCGTTTTTCGCAGAGATAGATAGCTTTTCTTTACCCTCTAAATCGGCATCTCTGTAAGAGAACCGATACTTCGTTTGCTGTTCTATCGTTATAAATAGCTTTTTAATAGAAGCCTCTCGCAATGAGATATTCACTTTAGCATCTTGTGCATACAATGTATGAGAAAATAGTAGAAAAAAAAGTAGGATTAAGCCATGTAATTGTGTGCTTAATTTCCTATCTTTACCCATCGTATGAGTATAAATATTACATTTAAAATTCATAATATTAAATTATAAGTTGATTTTAGGTAAGTTGTCACTATGTGTTTCCAACCGGTTTATAACTTATCGACTAAAGTCGACTCTAGGACTGGAGAATCCGCAATATTTTCCGGTCCTTCCTTTTTTTGTCATGTGTCTGCCATCTTTTTCTTTTTTAAGGTTAATAATTTATGAGTTATTTTATTTGGGTGGATAATTAACCCAAATAGTGTCTTCTTTTATCCGATAATCAAACTTGAAATTTTTCTTTAAAATATTCATTACATCGTTGATATTTCCTTCATCAAAGATTCCTGTATAGCGGTCGTTCATTGGAATCCTGTCATCTATGTTAAATATAATGCCATACTTTCGTCCGACACGATTAAAGACATCTTTTAAAAGAGCCGAACGGAACACGAGCTCATTGCTCATCCAAGCTGTCTCCACTTGATTGCAAGAGGCTTCAATCCGCATATTACCTGTTTTTTTGTCATAAACAACCTTTTCGTTAGGGTTTACATAGAATTTCTGGTGTGGCGCATTGACAGCCGTAACCAATACGCTTCCCCTGACTAAAGCCATTTCGGCAGAATCGGCTTTCTCATAAGTATATACATTAAAGGCTGTTCCTAGTACTTCAATATTGAGAAAGCGTGTATGCACTATAAATTTCTTTTTTTCGCTTTTACTCACATCGAAAAAACCTTCTCCTGTCAAAGTGACCTGCCGATCGGTTAGTCCAAAGTTTTGTTGATAGGAGAGTTCCGACTCCGAATTTAATCTTACCTGGGTGCCATCGGGTAAAGTCATCGATACTCGTTCTCCGTGTCCTACCTTGACTATTACACTTTGTTCTCCTAACTGAGTCATTTTCAAATTACTCGTATACAGATAAACAGAGATACTTGTCAATAATATAATAATGATTGAGGCTGCAAACCGAAGCCCGTATTTTTGCCTGTTGAGTATGGGGTGAGGTTGGGTTTGTTTCTTGATCTTTTGAAATAAAAAATCTTTTTCTGAAGTCGAGAGAGGGGTACATGTTTGCCACTGCTCCCATTCTTCTTCCAATATGGGTTTTAAGCTTTCATCATCTTCCCGATTTATAGCTTCTTTTAAATCTCGAAGCTCTTTTACCGTAGCTTTATTCGAGGCATAGCGATGAAGTACTTCTTTTATATCTTTAAATATATGTTCAGTCATGATCTTTGCTTTTTATATAATAGATACAAAGCCAATATTTATACCACATCAAATGATGTGTTATACAACATGTTTAATCCTCTTTACCTCAATATGGCTAAAAGAACGAGTAGATAGGAATAGTTTTTGAGCTCTTTCCGTATAATCTTCAAGGAGGTGGTCAGTTGGTTTCTGACAGATTGATCGGTGAGTGAAAGTTCTTGGGCTATTTCGCTTATTGAGAGGTTATATTCTTTACTCATCTCGAATATTTGGCGTTGCCGGGGAGATAATTTTGTTTTTGCTTTTTTTAATTCCGCTAGGAAGATATCGAATGAACACTGCCTATCTGTTACTGAATCGGCTATCAAAAAGTCACTACAGTATTCCATGTAATCTTCCATTTGCGGGTGGTTGATTTTACGCTGTAACTCTTTTAATACCAGATGGTAGGAAATCGTGAAAATGTAAGACTTAAAAGATAAGTTAACGTTTATATTTCTACGATTCGTCCAAACCTTTATAAAAGTTTCCTGTACAATGTCTTTGGCTATTTCTTCAGATTTGACTAATGAATAGACGAAACGATACAGTGGTGATACCCACTTATCATAAAGGGCAGTATAGCTCTTGTAAGATCCGGTAATCAGTCCGTTCAATAAGGTTTCTTCCATCTTCGACTCTATTTAAACAAGGTTTGTGCACAAAGGTAAGCGAAAAGAATCAGCTATCCAAACCTTATTATATATCTAAAAAGTGACGGATTTAGACCTGTTTTATTTGAAGAAACTATTTTTATTGCGTTATCTTTTTCAGATAATCTGATGGCGAAAGGCCATATTCTTCTTTAAAGCATTGACGAAAGTAGACAGTGCTGTTGATACCGACTTTGAACGCAATCTCAGATATAGTATATTTTCCTTCTAGCAAGAAGTGCTCTGCATTCTGCATTTTAACCTTTCGAATAAACTCATTGGTCGATAATCCGCTCAGAGCTTTCATCTTTCGATACAGAGTCGAACTACTCATACACATCTTATCCGATAAATAGCCTATGTCTACTTTCTCAGATGAAAGATTCTCTTCGATCAACAGAGTTACTTTGTCGATGAATTCATTATCTAATTTTGTAAGTGACTCTGCCATAATTGTGCGCTTTTCTTTTAAGGTCAAGTCGGAACTAAACTGAGCAATTAGCTTTCTTCGTGATTCGAGCAAATTGTTTATACGGCTATGCAGTAGGTTGGCACTAAATGGTTTGGTCAGGTACGAATCGGCACCAACCTGATAACCGTCCTCTTTGTCCTGTAAAGAGTCTTTGGCTGTCAATAAGATAATGGGAATATGGCTAGTGCGTACATCCTGCTTGAGTTGTTGACACAACGAAATGCCATCCATGACCGGCATCATAATGTCACTTACAATAATATCGGGTATGTGTTTAATTGCCAATTCTTTACCCTTTGCACCATTGTCGGCTTGTATTACTTCAAAAATGTTTATAAATGTCTCGTGAATATAATCGCGAATGTCCTCATTGTCTTCTATGATCAATAATATCGGTTTATTATTGTCGGACGATTCTGCCTCTGTTGGGCTTGGCTCTTTTGGCATAACTTCTTCCTTACTAAGTGAGTCGGTATGCAACGCATGCGGATATGTATTGTTTGCGAGGAGCCGTATAGAGAAATGGCTTCCTTGGCCTGGTATGCTTTCGATACCGATTTCTCCTTGGTGCAGTACGACTAGGTTTTTTACCAGTGCCAAACCAATGCCCGTTCCTGAGGCTTGATGTGGGGTATTCTCCTGATAATAACGTTCAAAGATATGAGGCAGTGCTTGAGGAGATATGCCGTGTCCGGTATCGCTGACTTTGATTTCTGCATAATCTGTGTTATCTTGGTGCGTATAGAATAAACTTAGTGTAATCTCCCCTTTCACGGTATACTTGATGGCATTAGAAATTAGATTGTCCAGAATGATAGTTATTATTTCTTTGTCGAAATAGATCAAGATTGGCTCTGCCTCTGTCTCAATCTTAAAGGAAACATCGGGGTTACGATTTAGCTCTTTATACTTTAATCCTGTTTCATAAATCAACTGTGTCAGATTTCCTTTGTTTACAGATAAGGTTTTATTCTGTGTTTCTGTTTTTCTGAATTCCAGTATCTGGTTAATTAATTTAAGTAGGCGGTTAGCACTTTGATGGATGACGGATACTTTTTGTATATGTTTCTTGGATAAAGTGATGTCTTTTATCATATCCTCAAGCGGTCCGATGATTAAAGTCAGTGGGGTACGCAACTCGTGGGTGATGTTCGTGTAAAAACGCAATCGTTCTTTGTTCAATTCTTGCTCTTGTATATGATTTTTTTTCTCTAGTTGATATAAGCTCTCCAGATCTATTTTCTTTTTATAAGCACGTATTATTAGGTATAAAATGATCGCCGCAGTTACAACGTAAATTAATTTTGCCCACCATGTAAGCCAAAGAGGTGGCTTGATTTGGATGATGAGTGTCGTTAACTCGTTCGACCAATCTTGATTGTGAATACGTGTTTTTACTTGAAACTCATACTTTCCCGGTGGAATATTACGAAAAGTAACACTGTTTAATTCATTAACCGTATACCAGGCATTTTCGAGTCCTTTTAGTATGTAGGCATACTCCACCTGTTTGGCTAAAGCATAATTTCGTACATTCAATGTCAAACTGAAACTGTTTTGTTCGTGGTTCAATTCAATTGTAGAGATATTTGATACTGAGATAATCGTATCTTTATTTTCTTGATTTGTCAGCCTGCCGAAGAGCTTCATTTCCGTAATAACTGCCTCGGGTGCCTTTCGTTCGTTTACTGTATGTTCAGGGTTAAAGTAGCTAACACCGTTGATCGAACCAAAGTAAATGTATCCATTTTGATCCTTGGCAACACTTCCACTGATGAAATTTCCTTGTGGAATACCATCAAAATGCCCGTAGTTATAGAATGCTCTTTTAGAGGCGATATAACAGCTTATGCCCATGTTGGTGCTCAGCCAGATATTTCCGTTATCATCTTCGGCGATAGCTCGTATGTGCGTGCTGTTGAGCCCTTCCTTTCGCTTAAAAACCTGATAGTTAGAATTGTATTTTTCTGGAAAGAAAGCCAATCCTTCTCCGGTGGCTATCCACATTCTTTGCCGACTGTCGCGGAATATTTGATTGATGGTATTTGAGCAAAATCCATTGTGTTGTGTGAATGATTTGATTCGTTCAAACTGTGGCGTATATACCGCAATTCCTCCTCCAAAAGTACCTATCCAATAGTTTCCTTGCGCATCTTGTGCAATGCTTCGCACAAAGTTCTCGGGTAGTTGACTGTTTTTGGTATCATAGTGCTTGATTATCTTTCTCTCTTTCAAGCTGTATACATAGATCCCTACATTACACCCTATCCAGATATTCTGTTGGTGGTCTTCATAAAAAACACGAACGTCCAATTGTGTATTTCCATCAGGAAATATATCTTGAAATCTATTTTCACGCGTATGATAGTAACTGATGCTCCCCATGAAAGTGCCAAACCAGAGGTTTTCTTCCGAATCACGCAATGCTGCTAAAACCGAATTGGAGTGAAGAGCTCCGGTTTCCTTCTTGTGTATAGTTACCCGTTGTCCCGATTCAAATACATTGATACCATCTCCATCTGTCCCGACCCAAATACTTCCTTTCCGATCGGCGCAAATACTACTTACGGTTTTAAAGCTGAGGTAGTTGTGACTTGTAGCTGCCGATGAGTAAGTCCAGCTCTTAAAAAGAGGAGGCTCGGAGCCGATAAAGTTGATTCCGCCTCCCCAAGTACCTATCCAAATATTATTACTTGTATCTTGGTATATATAGCGGACGCTTGCATTGGACAGACCGTATTCATCATCTCCTTCGCGGATATAATCGAATTTGAACAGATTGGGCGAAAGAAACCGACTTTGTTGCAAGTCCAAAACAGCTATTCCGTTAAATTCGGTCGCAATCCATAGTTTATTATCTTTCAATTGGCGGATAGAGAATATATAGCTAGTTAGTGCTCCGTTTGTGTCGCCCGGATTATCTCTAAACGTAATAAAACTTTCTGTCTGTGGGTTGAATAGTGCCAATCCTTGATTGGTTCCAATCCATATAGTTCCGTTCGTATCTTTATAGATCGTGTATACATCGTCTCCGGGTAGACTATGGGTGTCGTTTGGGATATGCTTGAAGTTCTTTACACTTTTATCCTTTAACCGAAGAACACTGAGTCCGGCACCTACATGTCCAATATATAAATTGCCATCTCCCCCATCGAGCACGGTCCATGTTTGTTCACTCGCCAATGCCGGAACGGTTGCTTTATTATAGTGGGTGAATACTCCGCTATGAATATCCAGATAGTCTACTCCCCGGTGATAGGTACTTATCCATAATCCATCCCGAGTTTCTGAGACGGGTGCAATGTCTGTTACATCATTGGTGATTAAAGCATGTGGGTTGCTTTTATCACTTTGATAAGTGGTAAATGTATGCGTATCGTAATTGTAAGCGTTGAGTCCGGCACGTTGAGTGGCAATCCAGATAATGGGGCGTATAGGGTCGGCATACAGATGATTTAATTCATTTCCGGTGATTCCTTGATTATCTTTTAAAAATGTAGTAAATCGTGTTCCGTCAAATTTGTTTAAGCCCTCTTCTGTGGCAAACCATAGAAAACCTTGTTGGTCTTCGGCGATACTTACTACATAATTATTAGATAAGCCTTGCTCTATTCCGAGTCGCTCTACAATATGTTGCTGGGCTTTCAGGAGCATAGATATGGATAAGAAAAATATAAAGATCAGGTGTTTCCTCATAGTCGTTATTTCGTTTTGAGCTTTCAAAAGTAGTAATAAATACGTTATTCTACGCATTTAAATCGTGCATTGAACGATTTACTATCCTAGTCTGCACGATTTTTAATGTTTCATATTCGGTCTTAAAGTTATCTTTGCCGCGCTAACTAAAAATATAGAAATTAATCAAATTTAATCTTATGAAACATTTAAAGATTTTATGTACCTGTGCCATGTTGCTGCTTTCTGTGGTTGCATTTGCACAAAGTAGAATCACGGGTAGTGTATCCGACCCTCAGGGTGAACCGATCATTGGTGCCAACATTACCATAAAAGGTACTTCTGTCGGAACGATTACCGATATTGATGGAAACTTCTCATTAGAGGCGAAAACGGGCAATGAGACACTCGTGTTCTCTTTCATTGGTTACAAAACGAAAGAAGTCGGAACCAAAGGCAAATTATCCTTTCGCGTCATTCTCGAAGAAGACTCTGAAACGCTCGAAGAAGTTATTGTCGTTGGGTATGGCACACAATCCAAGCGCAATGTAACAGGAGCCATTAGTAATGTAAAGTCCGATGCGCTGACTCGCTCTTCTTCTACATCTACGGCAGGTGCTCTGACCGGCAAAATACAAGGTGTAACTACTCGGGCCAAAGATGCCCGACCCGGTAGAGGCATTGGACTCGAAGTTCGTAACATGGGTAGTCCGTTGTATGTGATCGATGGTATTCCCTATGGTGGGCAAACCGGAAATGACTGGGTACAAACGTCCAATGTTTCGGGCAATGATGTGTTTAACTCTCTGGGAATCGAAGATATTGAGAGTATTTCTATCCTTAAAGATGCCTCTGCTGCTATTTATGGTCTGCGTGCAGCCAACGGGGTAGTATTGGTTACAACTAAAAAAGGTTCTAAAGAGGAAAAAGTAAATGTAAACGTCAACGGATATTATGGTTGGCAGAACCTGACCCGATTCCCCGAACTGGCTAACGCAGGTCAGTATGTTCGTGGGCTGGTCGAGTCTGAACAAAACTATGGAAAAGATCCGAGTAAACTGTATACCCGAGAAGAGTTAGCTAAGTGGCAGGAGGGTACTGCTCCGGGATATAAAAGTTATGATTATTACGATATGGTGATGAGAAAAAACATACCTCAATATCATATCAATGCTAATGTTACAGGTGGTAGTAAGCGAACAAGCCACTACATCTCAATGACTCATACTAGTCAGGATGCCATGATGAAGGATTTTTCTTATCAACGAACAAACTTTCAAGCCAATCTTGAAACCAAAATTGGTGATGGTTTTAAATTAGGAACACAAGTGAGTGCCAAGCAGGAGAAGAACGAAGACGTAGGGCTTCCCGGTGGCGACGGCTATTTTGCTTCTATTCTAGGTATGTTCTCTAACCGCCCTACGGTTGGACCGTATGCCAATGATAATCCCGAATACATTAATCATACCAATGACTTCTCCCGCAATCCTGCTTTATTCAGCCGCGATATTGTCGGTTATAAAGATAACCTTCTTCGTAATGCCAATATTAATGTATATGCACAATACGATTTTAAGTTCGGACTTACCGCTAAGGTAACCGGTTCTTATAATTATACGAATAGTCAATTCGATGGCTTTCAATATACTTATGACGTTTATACCTATAATAAGTCTACCGATGAGTATAAAAGAACAGGTGGTTCGGATGCCGGTTGGAGATATCAGACACAAAGAGATGTTGTAGCACGTTATGGCCAGTTCCAATTGAACTATGCAAAGCAGCTGGGCGATCATTATATTGCTGCTGTAGCTGCATACGAAGCGTCCGACTATGATAAAAACTATCAAGCGGTAGGTACTGTACCCTCTACTAATTATCTGCCTTTGCTGGAGTATAATAACTTGAATGAGTTTAATGATGGATGGGACTATGAAGCCAGAGCCGGTTATATTGCCCGAATTAACTACAATTATGCCAACAAATACCTGGTTGAGTTACTAGGACGCTATGATGCCTCTTATCTTTATGCTCCGGGCAAGAGATGGGGCTTCTTCCCGGGAG
>POVV01000490.1_pt1 | contig 24859 bp, 31 predicted proteins | sample 1560271 | NCBI WGS metagenome assembly POVV01 (sample SAMN08337232, study PRJNA429181) | Bioreactor metagenome, whole genome shotgun sequencing project. | biome: cows' rumen and soil; feature: anaerobic; isolation source: anaerobic chemostat enrichment culture, galacturonate as sole carbon... | reverse complement strand
GCCGTTAAATCTGTTCAGTGAGTCTTATCAACAACTACCACCAAATACGCTGACGATTCGTCTTCAGCCTGATGAAGGCGTTGAAGTTCAAATTCTGAATAAAGTACCGGGCTTAGATCACAAACACCGCCTGCAAACAACCAAGCTGGATTTAAGTTTCAGCGATACCTTCCATGAGCAACACGTAGCAGATGCTTATGAGCGTCTGTTACTTGAAACTATGCGTGGTATTCAGGCGCTGTTTGTTCGCCGTGATGAAGTTGAAGAAGCCTGGAAGTGGGTTGATTCAATCATGAACGCATGGGCTGCCGATAATGAGCCGCCTAAGCCGTATCAGGCTGGCACCTGGGGGCCGGTTGCCTCTGTTGCTATGATTACGCGTGATGGTCGTTCATGGAGCGAATTTGAGTAAGGTATTTTACCCTGTTTAAACTTGTTCAGTATGCCGCCCGAGCACTTCAGGCGGCATAGTAATCTCAGTATAATTAATGTCCGTAATGAAGGTGACTACCATGGCAAACTTTATCAATTTCCCCTCAACCGATGAATTAAATAGCCGCTTAGCGCAGCGAATTACTCAAGAGTTGCAAAAAGGGCTAGAAACAAAAGGAAAAGCAAGTCTGGTAGTTTCTGGCGGAAGAACACCGTTAGGCCTATTTAAATTGCTTAGCCAACAAACGTTGGACTGGGACAAAGTGACCATCACCTTAGCCGATGAGCGCTGGGTTGATCTCCATGATGAATCGAGTAATGAAAAGCTGGTGCGTGAAAACCTATTACAGGGCAAAGCGGCAACGGCAAACTTTGTTTCACTAAAAAGCCCGGCACAAACGCCGTTCGAAGGCGCATCTGATATTGAGCCGAGGCTTACTGCAATGGCTAAGCCATTTGACGTTGTCATTTTAGGTATGGGTGATGACGGGCATACGGCTTCACTATTTCCCGGTGCGACGGATTTATTCCCAGCTCTGGATATGAAGTCCGGCCATTTGTGCATGGGAATGACACCGCTGACGGCTCCGTTAGACCGAATTACGCTGACATTACCTGCGTTGCTTAATAGCCGCCAAATCTTCCTGCACTTAGTGGGCGAGGGAAAACGGGCTGTTTATCAGCAGGCGCAGGAAGGTGATGACGTGAACGAAATGCCAGTGCGTTCGGTATTACATCAAAATAAGACGCCGGTAGACGTGTTCTGGTCTGCATAAAAAACAATTTAATATCCCGCGTGTAACCGATCACACGTTAATTTAGAACGGCTTTGATGCTCGCCGCTATCCGATAGCGATAATCGATGTTGATTGGCCACATGGAGATTTGAGTAAATGAAAAACTGGAAAGTAAGCGCTGAAAAAATTCTGTCTGATGGGCCGGTTGTTCCGGTTATTGTGATTAAAGAGCTAAAAGATGCAGTTCCATTGGCTAAAGCTCTGGTTGCCGGCGGTGTTCGCGTTCTGGAAGTTACCTTGCGTACACCTTGTGCCATTGATGCTATCCGCGCGATAGCCAAAGAAGTACCTGAAGCCATTATTGGTGCCGGTACGGTACTTAACCCCCAGCAGTTAGCCGATGTGGTAGCCGCAGGTGGCCAGTTTGCTATCAGCCCGGGCCTGACCGAGCCGTTATTAAAAGCGGCGGTTGAGGGTAATATCCCGTTAATTCCGGGTATCAGCAGCGTTTCTGAATTAATGCTGGGTATGGATTACGGTTTACGTGAATTTAAATTCTTCCCGGCGGAAGCTAACGGTGGCGTAAAAGCCCTTCAGGCCATCTGTAGCGCCGTCTCACAAGTGCGTTTTTGCCCGACGGGCGGAATTACGCTAAACAACTGTCGTGACTACCTGGCGCTAAGCAGCGTTCTTTGTGTGGGTGGATCATGGTTAGTACCGGCAGATGCCATTGCTAACGGTGATTTTGACCGTATCACGCAATTAGCCCGTGAAGCAGTCGCTCACGCAAAAGGCTAAATTCAGGTATGACCAAAAGATGATAAAAGCCGATGCCTTTTAAACGCATCGGCTTTTTTAATTTAATATAATAGGGTTTATTATTTTACTAAATGCTATTAGCCACGTTATGCATCGCCATGCATATTATCAGCATAAAGTAGTTAAGGGTGGGGTTGATATTTATGCTTGCTGATATTATATATCTACTGCGAGTTTGAGAGTGGGCCGACAAAATAAAATTATATTTATTGGTGTGGGTTTACTTTTATGTACTCGGCATGATAAAAATGACGGCATAACGACATTCATCGGAGGGGTAAGGGCAAATCGTGTGATTGTTGCACGACTGACAACTAAATTATTATGGCGAACATACAACGTTCATTGCTACAAACATCAACATTCGTTTTTTTCATTTCAGCTATTCTTGCCAGCGTACTAAACTGGACAAACGCGCGTTAGCGCACTCTCCGAGGATCGTCCTTCAGGGCGTATAAAACCGCAATAATTATTTACCATTACTGGTTTATTATTAAGCTGAGTTCCGTTCGTTTATTATTTAGCGAATCTAACTGGGAACCTTAATATTATCCGGCAGTTGGAATTATTGTTATAAAAAATAATCCGGAGAAATAAAATGATTTATTGGCTATTTTTATTGATGGCTATCGTGACCGAAGTTATTGGTACCTTATCCATGAAATATGCAAGTGAGACCGGTAATATTTACGGCCATGTTTTAATGTATTTTATGATAACCCTATCCTATATTTTATTATCAGTATCCATTAAACGTGTTGCGCTTGGCGTAGCTTACGCATTATGGGAAGGCATCGGTGTAGTATTGATTACGCTATCCAGCGTAATGCTGTTTGGTGAAGATGTTTCACTGTTTAAAGCGGTGGGGCTTGCCATCTTATTGCTGGGTATCGTGCTGATTAAGTCAGGAACCTATAAGCCGAAGCAGGTTCGTTCCCATGCCGAAGGCGCTGATAAAATAGAGGGCCATCATGCAGCAGCTTGAGTTTTACCATGTGGCTTTTTTAGGCTTAGCTATCGTTCTTGAGATTGTTGCTAATATCCTGCTTAAGCTATCCAATGGATTCAAGCGTTATTGGCTGGGGATATTGTCGCTGTTAGCCGTTTTAGGCGCGTTTAGTGCGTTGGCCCAGGCGGTAAAAGGTATGGATCTATCCATTGCCTATGCACTATGGGGCGGATTTGGTATTGCAGCAACGATTGCTGCCGGCTGGATTATGTTTGGTCAGCGTTTGAATATCCGAGGCTGGTGCGGCTTAGGATTACTCCTCATTGGGATGATTATGCTTAAGCTGGCAGCGTAATTATCGAAAAGCCGTCAGGGTCATTCACACTGACGGCTTTTTTATAACTTATGCCGTATGACATTCAGGTTATCTCCTGAATGAGTCCGATCAGCGTGCAGCTATAATCTTAATTTCTACTTTATATTCTGGTTTCATTAAAATCGCCTGAACGGTACAGCGTACCGGCGCATTACCGTCAGAAACCCAAGCATCCCATGCTGCGTTCATGGCAGCAAAATCGCTTTTATCGGCCAGGAAGATAGTGGCATCTAAGATTCGGTCTTTGCTTGAACCTAATTGGTTTAAAATAATATCAATTGCAGCCAATGCATTAGCCGTTTGAGCCGTTGCGTCGGCCTCCAGATTTTCAGGTACGCTGGTATAATAAATTGTGTCGTTAAAAACAACGGCATCAGACCAGCGCTTTTCAGGATTAATACGTTCAATACTCATAGGAACTCCGGTTCTATTATGTCTCAGAAAATTTCAATCTCAGCACAAGGTTAACATAACCTGCCCACGGGATGCATTTCTGTTGGTGATGAGAAGGGAGGAAAGGCATAATAGACGCATTCCTCGCGTATCCGTTGTGGCATCACTGATGTCTGCGGACCATTTTAAAACAACGGACACTCGACTTGGCGGATGATTTCGCACCCAAAGGTGCATTAGCTCAGGCAATTAAAGGTTTTAAGCCACGTGAGCCACAGCGTTTAATGGCCAAAGCTATTACCAGCGCAATTAAGAAAAACCATGCGTTAGTGGTTGAAGCCGGAACAGGGACGGGTAAGACCTATGCTTATCTGGTACCCGCTTTACGCTCCAAGCGTAAGGTCATTATCTCGACGGGGTCAAAGGCGTTACAGGATCAGCTTTTTGCCCGGGATTTACCCACGGTTGCAACGGCGCTGGAATTTACCGGCAAACTGGCGCTGCTAAAAGGGCGGTCGAACTACCTGTGCCTGGAGCGGATGGAACAGCAATCGATGACCGGCGGTGAGCTGTCTAACTCCACCCTGAATGATTTAGTCAATTTACGCCGCTGGTCATCAGTAACCAACGATGGTGATACCAGCACCTGTAATCAGGTGGCAGAAGACAGCTTTATTTGGCCATTGGTGACCAGTACCAATGACAACTGCTTAGGCAGTGATTGCCCTTATTATAAAGAGTGCTTTGTGGTTAAAGCGCGTCGTAAGGCTATGGATGCCGACGTAGTTGTGGTGAATCATCATCTGTTTCTTGCCGATATCGTGGTTAAAGAGACGGGCTTTGCCGAGCTGATCCCTGACGCTGACGTGATGATTTTTGATGAAGCCCATCAGTTACCTGATATTGCCAGCCAGTATTTTGGTCAGCAGGTCACCAGCCGACAGTTATTGGATCTCGCCAAAGATATTGCTATTGCCTACCGCACCGAAGTTCGGGATATGGCCCAGCTACAAAAAAGTGCCGACCGTTTATCACAAAGTACTCAGGACTTCAGACTGGCATTAGGCGAGCCTGGTTTTAGAGGCAATTTACGCCAGGTTTTGGAACAGACTAACGTTCAACGAGCGCTGTTGTTGGTCGATGATGCCCTAAGCCTATGCTATGACGTTATCAAGATGGCCTTAGGCCGCTCGGCGTTATTGGATGCTGCCTTTGAACGTGCAACTCAATATCGAGCGCGGCTGACGCGGCTGAAAGACGTCTCTATTCCGGGGTATAGCTATTGGTATGAATGTTCTGCCCGCCATTTTGTACTGGCCCTGACTCCGTTATCCGTATCCGATAAATTTCGCGATTTAATGAAAGAAAAAGCCGGGACATGGATATTTACCTCCGCGACGCTGTCAGTCAATGACCAACTCGAGCACTTCACCCAACGTTTAGGGTTAGATAAAGCCGAAACGCTGCTGCTGGCCAGTCCGTTTGATTATGCAACACAGGCTTTGCTCTGCGTGCCACGATTTTTACCTTCCCCCAATCAATACGGCGGCGCTAAACAGTTGGCCGCTATGTTACAGCCTTTAATTGAAGCTAATGACGGGCGCTGTTTCTTTCTCTGTACCTCCCATCAGATGATGCGGGATTTAACCGAAGCATTTCGCGAAACCATGACCTTACCGGTGATGATGCAGGGTGAAACCAGTAAAGCTAAATTACTGTCACAGTTTGTTGAGTCCGGTAATGCATTATTGGTGGCAACCAATAGCTTCTGGGAAGGGGTCGATGTGCGCGGAGATGCTCTCTCTTGCGTTATCATTGATAAACTACCTTTTACTTCGCCGGATGATCCGTTGCTTAAAGCCCGAATGGAAGACTGCCGTTTACGCGGTGGAGATCCATTTAATGAAGTGCAACTGCCTGACGCGGTTATTACCTTAAAACAGGGCGTAGGCCGGTTAATCCGAGATACTGACGATCGCGGTGTTTTAGTGATTTGTGATAACCGATTGGTGATGCGCCCGTACGGTGCAGTATTCCTGAATAGTTTACCGCCAACCCCGAGAACACGGGATCTTCAGAAGGCGATTGATTTCCTAAAGCAGCGGCCAATCAATGACGCCTGAGCAGCAAAAGACCATTAAGAACAACATTTATCTCTGCGATCGCCAGTATGGTATCATCGCGGAATTCTCTTTATTTTTAACATTCCCGCCTGAGGTTATCTATGTCAACGCGAATTCTTGCGCTTGATGCATCCACCGAAGCGTGCTCCGTTGCCATTTGGGATAACGGACAAAAACATGCTTTGTACGAACTATGCCCGCGTGAACATACGCAACGCCTGTTACCTATGGTTCAGCAAGTTCTCAACGATTCAGGGCTGAAATTATCACAGCTTGACGCGCTGGCTTTTGGCCGCGGACCGGGCAGCTTTACCGGTGTGCGTATTGGTATCGGTGTTGCTCAAGGGCTGGCTTTAGGGGCTGATTTACCGATGATTGGTATCTCAACTTTAAATACGCTGGCTGAAGGGGCATTTAGAATGACCGGCAGCAGTAAGGTACTGGCGGCTATCGATGCGCGGATGGGCGAGGTCTATTGGGGCCAATATCAGCGTAACGCTGGCGGAGTTTGGCAACTTATTGGTGATGAACAGGTCTTATTGCCGGAACAGGTTAATAATCAGCTAAAATTAGTTCAGGGTGAATGGGCCTGTGTCGGTACCGGGTGGCACACTTATCCTGATATGGCTGCCAATACCGACGTGACGCTATGTGACGGAAATATGCCGTTACCTCAGGCTGAAGATATGTTGCCTCTGGCACTTGAGTGCTGGAAGAATAATCAAGTACAGGCAGTGGAAGAGACCCAACCGGTTTACCTGCGCAATGAAGTGACATGGAAAAAGCTTCCCGGCCGTGAGTGATTCTGCCGGGAAAATAGCCAGCAAAAGTACCTTAATGTTATGTAATACAGTGTAAATAATAGTGATTTTATTAACTGTGGTACATGAAGCTGTGATAACCATAGCGTTCATTATGGCTGTGGTGCGCTATTAAAAATATTTCCTTTCCCGGCTGAATCATCAGCCAGGGGAAGGAGTAAAGTCGGAAAGAGACAGGAGTAAATAAGTGGACAAGGTTTGGTTATCCCGCTATCCGAAAGATGTACCAACTGAGATTGATCCTGAGCGGTATCCGTCATTAGCTGACATGTTTGAAAATTCCGCTAAACGTTTTGCCGATCAGCCAGCTTATATTAACCAAGGGAAAGTCATGACTTTCCGCCGGCTTGAGAAGCGCAGCCGGGCGTTTGCTTCCTATTTACAAAATACGTTGGGATTAAAAAAAGGTGACAGAGTCGCGTTAATGATGCCGAATCTGTTGCAATACCCGGTGGCGCTGTTCGGTATTTTACGGGCCGGAATGGTGGTCGTTAACGTTAATCCACTGTATACCCCCAGAGAACTCGAGCATCAACTTAATGACTGTGGTGCTAAAGCCATTGTTATCGTCTCCAACTTTGCCCATACCCTGGAAAAAGTGGTGGCCAATACAGAGATAAAACACGTTATTTTAACCGGGCTTGGCGATCAGCTGTCAGCGGCAAAACGCCCGTTGGTTAATTTTGTTGTGAAGTATATTAAGAAGCTGGTACCTAAATATCATCTGCCGGGCGCGACTTCTTTTCGCGCCGCGCTGTCTAAGGGCAAAACTCAGCAGTATGTGAAACCGGATATCCAGCCGGGCGATTTAGCGTTATTACAATATACCGGTGGTACTACCGGCGTAGCTAAAGGGGCGATGTTAACCCACCGTAATATGCTGGCAAATATGGAGCAGGCCAGAGCGGCTTATATTCCACTGCTTGAAGAAGGGCGTGAGTTAGTGGTTACCGCACTGCCGCTGTATCATATTTTCGCGCTAACGGTGAACTGTCTGTTATTCCTTGAGGTCGGTGGCTGTAATCTATTAATTACTAATCCACGGGATCTTAAAGGCGTGGTTAAAGAGCTTTCTCGCTACTCATTTACTGCGTTAACCGGGGTAAATACGCTGTTTAATGCACTGATTAACGATGAAGACTTCCGTGAGCTGGATTTTAGCCATTTGCATATCACCGTTGGCGGTGGAATGTCAGTCCAGCGCAGCGTTGCTGAACGCTGGCAGCAACTGACCGGAACTCATATTCTGGAAGGCTATGGCCTGACTGAGTGTTCACCGCTGGTTTCCGGTAACCCTTATGATTTACAGCACTACAGTGGCAGTATTGGGTTACCTGTAGCATCAACGGATATCCGCTTGGTCAACGATCTGGGTGAAGATGTTCCCAAGGGTGAACCCGGTGAGCTATGGGTAAAAGGCCCTCAGGTGATGTTAGGTTATTGGAACCGGCCGGAAGCAACCAGCGAAATGATTAAAGATGGCTGGCTGGCAACCGGTGATATCGTTCAGATGGACGAGCAAGGCTTTATGCGCATCGTCGATCGGAAAAAAGATATGATTCTGGTTTCCGGTTTTAACGTTTATCCCAACGAAATTGAAGAAGTTGTCTCGCATCATCCCAAGGTGCTGGAAGTTGCCGCCATTGGTGTACCGAGTGAGTCTTCCGGCGAAACGGTTAAAATCTATGTTGTAAAAAAAGACCCTTCGTTAACTAAAGATGAGCTACTCATTCATTGTCGCAGTGCATTAACCGGCTATAAGATTCCACGCATTGTAGAGTTTAGAGATGAGTTACCGAAATCTAACGTGGGCAAAATTCTACGAAAAGATTTACGCAATGAAGCACTAAAACAACAACAAGATGCGGCTAACGCTAAACAGTAATAAGCCTTAAATATGGCTATCAGTAACGCCGGTAATGACCGGCGTTACTTGTACTACGACACTTATATAAGAGATACCGTTTTGGATTATCAACTGATTACTACAGATGAAGAGTTACAGGTTGTTTGCGAACGTGCCAGCCGCTTTGCCCGAGTTGCGCTAGATACCGAATTTGTTCGTACCCGCACTTATTATCCCAAACTGGGTTTAATTCAGATTTATGATGGAGAACAGGCGACGCTAGTCGACCCGCTAAATATTACTGACTGGCAACCCTTTAAAGACCTGTTAGCAAATGCTGATGTGACTAAACTCCTGCATGCTTGCAGCGAAGATCTTGAAGTTTTCCAGCATGAGTTTGACGTTCTGCCTCAACCGTTAATCGATACGCAAATCTTTGCCGCCTTTAATAAACGCTCTTTATCTACCGGATTTGCTGCACTGGTCAGTGAATATCTTCATATAGATTTAGATAAAAGTGAATCCCGTACCGATTGGCTGGCCCGCCCGCTAACTGAGCGGCAGTGTGTTTATGCGACGGCTGACGTTTTCTATTTATTACCGATGGCCGATACCATTATTCAGGAGACTGACGCTTTAGGCTGGTCTGATGCAGCACAGAATGAATGCATTATGATGAGTAAACGCCGCTGTGAAATTACCGATCCGCAAGATGCCTATCGCGATATCACCAATGCCTGGCAGTTGAATGAGCGCCAGTTAGCCTGCTTACGTAACCTTGCAGCATGGCGTTTAACCTATGCCCGTGAACGGGATATGGCGGTTAACTTTGTTGTCAGAGAAGAAAACCTATGGCAGGTTGCTCGTTATCAGCCAAGCTCTTTAGCTGAGCTTGAGCCTCTTGGCCTGAGTGGCCCGGAGGTACGCTTTCATGGCAGAACGATGCTCAGATTAGTGGCTGAAAGCCTGACATTGGACGACAGCGAACTGCCGAAGAAAATAGAGCGCATTGTTGACCACGCCGGTTATAAAAAAGTGTTCAAAGATATTAAAGCACTGATTCAGAATGTATCAGATAACAGCGGTTTGAACGTTGAATTACTGGCTTCTCGTCGTCAAATTAATCAGCTGCTTAAGTGTTACTGGCAGGGTAAACAGCAACAGCCTGAGCTTCTCCAAGGTTGGAGAGGCGAGTTGATGGGGAACGTTCTGACCGAGTATCTGGAACAGGAAGCTCAGGCATTTGCCTGACGTTATACAAAAAGGGCCAGCAATATGCTGGCCCTTTTTGATCAATCACTCATCGCGTCGAGTCATCTATTTCCCGTCGTCAGTTTCCGGCAGGGTGACATTTAGCTCTAATACTGAGATATCATCCCCTTTATGCTCTAACTGCACGGTCACCATATCAGGATCAATTTGTACATATTTGCAGATAACTTCGAGAATTTCCCGCTTTAGCTGAGGCAAATAATGTGGTTCATTGTCTCCGCGGCGGCGTTCTGCAACGATGATCTGGAGCCGCTCCTTGGCAATATTGGCCGTTGGTTTTTTACGCGACAGAAAGAAATCTAATAATGCCATGACTTATCCCCCGAACAGTCGCTTTAAGAAACCTTTCTTCTCTTCATTCAGGAAGCGGAAAGGTCGTTCTTCACCCAACAGGCGTTCAATGGTATCACCGTAGGCCAATCCTGCATCTGACTCAAGATCCAGAATAACAGGTTCGCCTTGGTTAGATGCGCGCAATACGGACGGGCTTTCAGGAATAACACCTAATAGCGGAATACGCAGAATTTCTACTACGTCTTCAACGCTTAGCATATCACCGCGGTTAACGCGCTCTGGGTTATAACGCGTTACCAGCAAATGTTCTTTAATCGGGTCTTCGCCACGCTCAGCACGACGTGATTTAGAGGCCAGAATGCCCAAAATGCGGTCAGAGTCACGAACGGATGAGACTTCAGGGTTAGTGGTAATAATCGCTTCATCAGCGAAGTACAGCGCCATTAATGCGCCGCTTTCAATACCGGCCGGAGAGTCACAAACAATAAAGTCGTAGCCCATTTCATCTAGGGTATCGAGAACTTTTTCTACGCCTTCGCGAGTAAGCGCGTCTTTATCGCGGGTTTGGGAGGCAGGCAGGATATATAAATTATCCGTACGCTTGTCTTTAATCAGAGCCTGATTAAGCGTGGCATCTCCCTGAATAACGTTAACGAAGTCATAAACAACGCGGCGCTCACAGCCCATGATCAAATCAAGATTACGCAGTCCAATGTCAAAATCGATAACGACGGTTTTCTTGCCTTTCTGTGCTAGACCGGTCGCAATGGCAGCGCTAGAAGTGGTTTTACCAACGCCTCCTTTACCGGAAGTAACAACAATAATACGTGCCATAGCAGGTTCCTTGTTAAAGGGCTTAATTTAATGATTCGATTGTTAAAATATTACCTTTTAAAAACAGTCGAGCGCTGTGTTCATAAAATGTAGTTGGAATTCTTTCACTTAACCAATATTGACCGGCAATTGATACCAGCTCTGCGGCTAACTGAGTACAAAAAATTTGGCTTGCGGTATCACCGCTGGCACCGGCTAAAGCTCGCCCGCGCATCATGCCGTAAATATGAATATTGCCATCGGCAATAAGTTCAGCGCCTGCACTGACATGGCTGGTGACGATCAGATCAGAATCACGCGCATAAATTTGTTGCCCGGTGCGGATAGGATTGCTGATAATTCGGGTTTTTGCTACCGCTGGTGGCGGGGGAGTAACGACTTTGGCTGCTTTACTGACTTTACCTTCAGTTAATAAAGGAAGCCCGGCGGCCTGAATAGAAAGCTTCTGAATATCGTTTTGTACGCCACTGACGCCAACAACTCGCAGGCCAGCTTCGGTCACCACCTGCTGTAGCTGTAACCAATCCGTATCTTCAGGAAGAGTAGAAACGTTCAGAACCACGGGCGCATTTTGTAAAAAAGTCGGAGCCTGTCGGACCTTTTCGCTTAGCGCTTCGCGAATAATATTGGGTTCTGAATGATGTAAATGAACAACTGACAGAGTAAAACTACTGCCTTTCAATTCAACTGGCGATTGTGACATCTATACATGACTCATGTTGGCTTCGATTATCATCAAAGCACCGCTTAAATGTGCAATATTGTGAAATACACGAATGTAACTTATGCATGTTATAGTTAGCGGCATATCTAGGCAAGTCACTGACTAAATTAATTAGAGCGTAAATACCGATGTTATGTGCAATTTATCGAAGTACCAAACGAGATCAGACCTATCTTTATGTTGAAATTCGAGATGATTTTTCTAAGGTTCCGCCAGAGTTAATCAAAAATTTTGGTAAGCCGGTGTTTGTTATGATGCTTTCTCTGGATAAGCGCGACAGGCTGGCATCCGCTGATATCAATAAGGTCAGGGCTTCGTTAACGGAACAAGGCTTCTATTTACAGGTGCCACCACCGATAGAAAGCTTATTGCAAACGCCCGAAAGCATTGACTAAACCAGGCTTATTAATTCCATCCTCAGCAGTGGTTTTTACTATGCAAAAATATTTTTTTATATCTTCATATTTCGGATGATAGCAGTGAAATTATCAGCAGTAGCATGGCTAATCGGGGCATTTCTCCTAACCGGAACGGCAGGGGCGACTCAAACGAATGTTGCTCCCTCGTCGGTTACAACAACTCCCCCGGTAGATTCTTCTGTGGTGGATGAATCTCAATTTCCTGCCTATGTTGAACGGTTAAAGGTAAAAGCGTTAGCTGAGGGAATCAATCAGGCAACTATTGATGAAGCCTTCGCTAATATTTATTTCCTCAGTCGGGTTATTCAGTCAGATAAAAATCAGTTAGAGAAAAAAATCACGCTGGATATTTATCTTCAACGGGTGTTACCTGAGAAAAAAATCAGGCTCGCCCGCCAAATGTATCGGACCTATCACAGCCAATTAGAGCGAGCCAGCCAACGTTCCGGCGTTCCGGCCAGCTATATTGTCGCGTTATGGGGGATGGAAAGTGGCTTCGGAAAATATCAGGGTAAGGAAGATATTATTTCAGCCATGGCCACGCTGGCTTTTGAAGGCCGCCGGGAAGCTTTTTTTACCAAACAATTGATGGCTGCATTACTTATCATCCAGCAAAAACATATCAGTGCAGACCAATTGAAAGGCTCATGGGCCGGAGCAATGGGGCAGTGCCAGTTTATGCCGACGTCGTTTATTACCTACGGGGCTGACGGTGATGGTGACGGGCGTATTGATATCTGGAATAACATCGACGATGTATTTGCTTCAACCGCCAACTATCTGGCCACTGAAGGCTGGAATAAAAATGAGGGCTGGGGGGAGGAAGTTAAGCTGACTAAGGCGATAAATCCGGCGCGAATAGGTTTGGAGGATGATAAAGCTAAAACGGTTGCTCAATGGCGAAAACTGGGCATCGTAACCAGTAAGAAGGCGGCTCCGGGGCAGAAGGCCTGGATTATTCAGCCGGATGATGCGCAGGGGAGAACCTTTATGGTGTATAACAACTTCCGTACAATTATGCATTGGAACCGGTCACTATATTTCGCTATCAGTATTGGCACTTTGGCAGAAAGTGTTGCTCAAAATTGAGCGTTTAATCTAAGTTTAATGCGTTGTATAAGTGATAGCATGGTTGATTAACGTAAAAGTACGGCAAGACACTCGGTTATTAAATAACAAATAAAACCATCTAATGGTTAGGTTAAGGAGTCGTAAGCATATGTATCAACATCGGGATTGGCAGGGCGATTTATTAGAGTTACCCGTTGGCAAGGTTGTGTGTATTGGTAAAAACTATTCTGATCATATAAAAGAAATGGGTGACAATACCCCAAAGCAACCGCTGCTGTTCATTAAGCCTGAAACGGCGCTATGTGATATTAAACAACCGATTGCAATTCCAGATGGTTTTGGTTCAGTACATTACGAAGTTGAACTGGCAGTGCTTATTGGCTTGCCATTGAAAAATGCAGATGAAGGCCGGGTAGCTAATGCGATTGTAGGTTATGGTATTGCTATTGACCTGACCCTGCGCGACCTACAGGCTGAGCTGAAAAAGTCAGGGGAGCCATGGGAAAAAGCCAAAGCTTTTGATGCCTCTTGCCCGATTTCTGGCTTTATTCCGGTAGGCCAGTTTGGTGACGCACAACAGACCACTTTATCCCTGTCTATCAATGGTGAAGTACGTCAAAACGGCAATACCAAAGATATGATTACGCCGATTCTACCGTTGATCTCCTATATGAGCCGCTTCTTTACTTTGCGCCCGGGCGATATCATTTTAACCGGTACGCCATCCGGCGTTGGTCCGATTGAACACGGTGATACCTTTACCGTGGCCCTTAGTGGTAAAGAAATATCCAGCCGCGTGTTATAATCATTTAATACCGTCTGAACAGACGCCTGCGACCTGTGTCGCAGGCGTTTACGTTTGGATTATTCATTTTCTCAGTAAAAACCGGAATACCGTTATGACCCAATCACCTTTTTGGCAGCAAAAGAAGCTGTCTGATATGACTGATGAAGAGTGGGAGTCGTTATGTGACGGATGCGGTCAGTGTTGTTTAAATAAGCTGATTGATGAAGACACGGATGAGATCTACTTTACTAACGTGGCCTGCGATCAGTTGAATATAAAAAGCTGCCAGTGCAGAAACTACGATCGCCGTTTTGAGTTGGAAGAAGACTGCATTAAGTTAACCCGAGAGAACCTGTTGACCTTTGAATGGTTGCCGGCCACCTGTGCTTACCGCTTAATCCATGAAGAGAAGCCGCTGCCAGCATGGCACCCGCTGCGTAGTGGTTCAAAGTCAGCGATGCACGCCGCCAGAATTTCTGTTCGGCATATTGCGGTACCTGAAAGTGAAGTGATTGACTGGCAGGATCATATTATGAATAAGCCTGCGTGGGCACGGTAGTAGTTGATTAGTAATATGATTTTACAAGTGGCTTAATCTCTTGGGGCATGGGTGGGGCATACTCGCTAAATTTGGAGTTCAATATACCAACCTGATCCGAATTGTTTTCACTCATCCACTTACCATATACGTTGTAAATCATTTGTGCCGATGCATGGCCCATTTGGTTTGCAACGAAATTAGGGTTAGCGCCCGAGCCTAGAGCCCAGCATGCATATGTATGCCTAGATTCATAAGCCTTCCTGTGAGTTATGCCAGCTCGTTTGAGTAAACCATTCCACGTTGAGCCAATAGCGCCTAGTGAATACCAATTTCCACCACATCCGTTTCTCGCCGAAACTTTGGGGTCGAAGACGAAAGTACACATATCAATTCGCTGTGTATCTAACTGTCGTAGATTTACTGTTATCTCATGTTGTTTGCCCATTCTTGTCATCAGCATCTACTTTTAATAGCTTCAATAGCTGGGGTTGTAAGCTGAATTAATCTGTTTCCAGATTCCGTCTTAGGTGGGGTAAAGTGATTAGCGACAGCCATATTCCGGCTAATTTTAATAGTCCAATTTTTAGTATCGATATCTTCCCATGCTAGAGCACATATTTCCCCATGCCTCAGACCTGTAAAAAGAGCAAGCGTCCATATGTTTTTAATCTGCTCTGATGACGCAACAGAGATCAATCGAAAGTATTCATCCTTTGTAAGAGGGTTTGGATCTGGGCGTGATTTTTTTAATGGTGATAATGTAGCCATCGGGTCAATATCTATGTACCCATTAGTTTTTGCAAATTTAAGCATCGCGCCAAAACACGATAAATATAAATTAACTGTTGGAACAGATCTGCCTTTCTTAATGCTTCGCTTCCTTTGATGTTTTCCAAGAAATTGATAGCCAGTGAGTAATTCTCTTCGTAAAGAGAGAATATCCTCATTAGTAACAGAAGAAATCAACCGCTTCCCGCTCAGCAGTGATGATTCATCGGTAAAAATAACCATAGTAATGGCGATGATAGGTAAGTTAATCGAGCAGCACAAGAGAGCAAACCTAGCTAATCACCAAATCTAGAGCCCTGTCACTGGGCTGGGTTTCTCGTATCGCTGATGGATGAAATCAGCGTAAGCGACAAGAAGAAAGCTATCGCACTGGCTAAAGCCATTGTCCGGCATGAGAACGGTTCGCAGCCCTACAGTGACGAGACGTTCGAAAGAGCGTTTGAATTAATAGTGGGCTTCATATAGCGGCAATATGACGGCTTTGCCACCCCATTCGTGAGTGTTCAATTTACTCAGTTCCTGCCAATACTAAATATTATCCTGTTATTTGTTTGTGTTATTTATTTTGTGCTGAAAATTAGTTAAATACAGGACCTGTTTTATTAGGCGTTAACAACCGTTAGTTGTACCTTAATGATACTGTATATAAATACAGTTGTTTTTTAAGTTCAAGAGGTGTTAATGCATGAGTGAAGAGAAAAGCACGATACCAGATAACAGTGGGGGACCTACTTATCTTGGTGATGGGAAATTTCAATTTAAGTCACAGGGAGCAGCCTGTTACATGCACCCATTAGGTTGGGTTTCGGATAGAGAGGATGGAAAAGGGATTGCAATGTGTCTTGTTACGGATGCAGAGCGACGTATGGCGGAGTTTCAACTTGCCAGCGTTATGCCTATGCCGTTTTATACACCGGCCATGGCAACAGCAGGGAGTAATGCACTTATTGCGGATGGTATTCTGGCGTTAAATCGGGCGTTGGGGGCGATACAGCTATCAATCGCAGGGGAGGGGGTTCTGACTGGCGCACTGAGTGCAGTGGCTGGAGCTATTGCCCGTGCGGTTGCTGCATTAGCAACAGCGGCGGTGGCAAATGCGGGGCCGATTGCCGCTACGGCAGTGTTGTCGATGTGGCCGATGCCTGCCGGTCAGGGTAGTGATAAGTGGAACGGACAAAATCTCGCATTATTGTCATTACCCCTGTCAACCCTGACGGGGAAACAGACCGTTTTACCTGGCAAATCGAGCATCGAGTTACCGGTACGTGGTTCGTTGGTGATGAACGGTGACCATCTTGAGTTTAATCTGTTGAAAACAGGCGACAGCCTGTCAAAAGTGGTGCCGGTGCTTAATGCGGTACGGGATGCTGTAACCGGGTTGGACAGTATTATTATACCGGGTATAGATGGGGCACCAGACCGGACTATCCTGATTAATCCGGTTCCCACAGGGCCACTGGCTCCGCCTCATACCGGAAATAGTTCACCGGTCCCTGTCACGCCAGTGAATACCGGTACGACAATTGAGCCGATTAATAAACCGGTGATAACCCCGACACCAGCACCTGAACAGATGTTTGACTTTATCTACTGGCAGTTAGATGCTAAGGGCTCTGGGGTAGAGCCGGTTTATGTGGTGATTAGTAGTCCTTATGGTGAAACCAACTCCAAGGGGCAATATAGTGGTCGTCCCTATAATGCAGATAAAGCTGGTGGGCCGATTCAGAATTTAGACTGGAAAGGAGCTAAGATCGATCAATCAGGTGTCGATAAAGTGAGGTTACACACCGGACGCTTTGGGGCGTCGGATGCCAACAAAGTGATGATTGATCGATTGGATAAAATCCTAAAAGGTGAACTGCAAGCCACCGATACTGACAAGCGGTTTTATACCCACGAGATCAGAGAGTTGGAGCGATACCGGGCATTAGGTGTACAGGACGGAGTTGAAGATAAATCTGTTTGGAATAATGCACATACTGCAACTTTGGAAGATTACAAAATAAACGAGAAAACGCAGGATTTGTATACACCTGAGGCAATTAAAGCCTATGAAGCACAGGAAATGAGGGAAAATCAATGATTAATTTTAAAGAAATGATAGAACGTGAAAGTGTTGAAAATATTTTATTATATTTGGCTCCGTTAAGATCTTTTCCTGATATCGATAATATGTTTGTTCGATACAAATTTGAGATTATTGAGAAGGGACTGCTATATCCTGCCTACGCCAACTTATTGAAAGGCGGGATGTTCATAGAAGATGAAAAAGGGCATACACGTAAAGGCCCCAATTGGAAAGAACCAGAATTCGTGACTAAAAAGAAATACGGTATCGAATAAAGTTATTTGCAACGATAAATTAGCCCTGACATCTGTTGGGGCTTTTTTATTTCTGGTATTCACAACGGCTTTCATCACAAAGCCTACTCTCAAGTGGGCTTGATGATGATTTAAAAACGTAAAGCAATATGGATATACTTGGATAAATTTCATTTGTTGGAGTACGTCTGTGCTAATTGATATTCCATTTTGGACAATGATTGGCTCTTTACTATCAGGATTGGCTACGGTAGCAGCGTTTATCGTAGCGTTTTATTCTCTTTCCTAGTGGAAAAAACAGGATGTCGAAAGAGCAAAAATAAATTTTAAGGCAGCTTTATTAGATTATATTGATACCTTAAAGGCGGTGCCGGACAATATCCATCTGCAAAACCCAGAATACAAATTTTATCTAGATTTAATGCAAGAGGCCAAAAGGAAGTGTAATAAAACGTGGTACTTATCTGGATATGGCTCAAGCTATAGTGGAGTTGGGGATGAGAGCATTAAGGGGAACGATGATATTTGGGATACATTTGATATAAATCATCATGGATATACTGAAGCATGGAATTCTAAATCTGCAGTGTTAGAGCATTGTAATGATTTTGACAGGGAGCTTAATAAAAAGCCATATGTGGAAAATTACTTATCTCCATGTTATTTTCCCGAGGAAAAATAGCCCAGAGCGAACCGAGGTGGCTAACTAATTATTCAATTATCTAATTGACAATGTCACGCGGAGAAAGCGGGACGTTTCGCAAATAGGTTATAGTTAACCGACATTTTACTAAATAGGATTAATCATGAGTAATTATAACGACAAGATACGTTCAGTTATGAGGCGCGCAGAGGCTACTGGTGGACTAAGCGGTTCGGCTCTAGCAAATGAAATTCGTGGTATCCTAAGCCGTATTATCAAGGTGGCGATGAAGCCACTAAACTAGCTATTGTTAATAAAATAGAAGAACTAAAAAAGCAGCCAGAAGTTGGTTTTTCAATTGACTACCTAAGACAGTTAGCTAACTAAGTTACCTGAATTACAACGAGCCCGCCTAGTGCGGGTTTTTTATTGCCCAAAGGAAAATAAATGACAATAGAAACCTTTTCTTGGCGAACCCAGATACAGAGAGGTATGGAAGGTAGTTTTGCCTACAAAACCAGAACGGCACAGTTTGGCGATGGGTATAAACAAATCGTTGGTGATGGGCTTAATCCTGAATCGCAAAGCTGGCCTATCACATTAACTGGATTAAAAAGCGAGATGCTCCCTGCGTTAGCCTTTATCCGTAGTCACGTAACGAAATCATTCATTTGGACATCGCCTCTTGGTGAAACTGGGCTTTATCGTGTAGCTGCAGATTCTGTGAAGTATTACCCATTGTCGCGCAGGCGATAACTATTAATGCGACATTTGAACAGGCCTTTGCACCATGAGTTTAAATAGTGATTATCAAAAACTTGAGCCCGGTAATTGGTACGCTGCTGGATTAAGAGAGTTTAGCGGAGAGCCTAAGCCGGGCGATGTGGTGATAATGCAGATATCCGCGCTAGTAGCTAATCACGCGGGGATCTTGCTTGAAGAGAATGTGCTACTTCATCACCTGTATGGTCAGTTGAGTCAACGCGTTCCGTATGGTGGATATTGGCGAGAGAGGACAATAAAAGTGCTGAGACACAAGGCTCTGATGAGAATGTAAATGCGGCTGCAAGCTAAAATTAAACATGATAATATTTAGCTTTAATTTATAATGAGTTACATCATGAAGCGATTGATATTTGTTCTAATACTTGGTTTTTCTCTTGTTGGCTGCGCTCAAAATAAAATTGATACATCTGGAAAAGATGCTTATTTAAAATCAATAAATACGATGAGCGAAAGCATGCCTGAAGAGAAAAAACATGAATTCATGCGTGCTATTGAACATATTCAATATACCACTTTGATTTCAACAGTAATAAGTAATATTCCATTGCCTGAATCATCGAACGAGAAAATGTATGACGTTGCCCAGAATGCCTATTTTTTGGGGGATGAGGATACATATCGTAAAGTCATGAATAAATATATATATGATGATCCACTATATATGGCTGAGTTAAAGAAGAGTCTGGGCGGTAAAACCGCTGATGAAATAATTGGAGTTAAGAAAAAATAGTGTGTTAACCATCGTATAGATAGCTTAGAAAGTTAAAAGAAATCGGCGAGATGCAAATTTCTGGTTAACTGCCGCATAGGCAGATTAAATACTTACCTAACCCTCTCCGGAGGGATTTTTAATGCTCAAAGTTGTCGATAAAAATGATTGGTGCGAGGCTTGTTGATAAGATGCTTAAAAAAACTGATAGGGAAAAAAATGAAAAATCTATTTTTACTTCTGGCTATGGTTGGATTGATAGGATGCCAAACTGTAACGGACATGAGAGCTGCTGGCCCGTATGCTGAATACTCTAGTTCGAAAGATGCTAAGTCGTTAGCTACTTGTATTATGGCTGGATGGGAAAAAGAACCATTGGTTATTGGGCAATCTTTTGATGCAGCGATCAATTTTATTAATGGTGGTTACTCAGTTTATACTCCTAATTATGCTGAGGTCGCTGATGTATATGAAGCTGAAAATGGTTCGTTTATTAAATATTATTTACAGCGCGGCGGAGCTATGACGGCTCAATTTAGGATTGATAAGAGAACAGATACAATCATTTCCTGTTTATAGGGGCTGTTAGCATACATAGGTTTATAGAAGAACTTGAAGCCCGGCTTGATGCTTTGAGTAAAGATTCATAACTTCTTACACTCGACTAAATGCTCTGTAGTGGACTTCCTATTTGCTCATTACTGGGGAAATTATCAGGTACTTACTTGCCTTATTTATTGATAAGCTGAATAAAATAATACTAATGGGGATCTAGGGTGAAGCAATTAATCATGGCGCTATGCGCATTGAGTTTGACGGGATGCACTTTTAATTGGGAAGGTGGATTTCAAGTCATTCCAGAAGAAACTGACGATGAAATGATAACTTACAGATACGACCCGGTCATTGTTGATATGAAGAAAATGAAGCGACAGGCAAACGAATATTGTAAAAGTAAAGGGTTCAGGAAAGCTGATACAGCAGCTGTTCAATCCAGATTTCTGGGGATTTCCGATATAGTTTATGAATGCGAACGGTAGGAGTGCTCTAATGAAGAGAATATTGATTGCATGTTTGCTAATGATTCCATTCTGGGGAGCAGTTGCAGGGCCAGAGCAAATTGAGAGAGGGGTTACTTCTCTTTGCCTATATCACCCTAAAAAGGACTCATGCATATTATTGGCTAATTCTCTAATTGTTTTGGTGAAGAATCGAGATGATGCTTTCATGCTTTGTAACTCGTTAAAGGCTGCTGGTTCTGATCAATCGAAGACGGCCGAGTGCCAAGATGCTGCTGCTACTAGAATCTATATAGATAAATTAGAAGAGCAATTACGCAAACATATGTAAAAATAATAAACCTCGAAATTACGGGGTTTTTATTACGTATTTCATATATGTAATAACGTTCATGAAGCGCAATAGTTCATAACTTCTTACACTTCTTGATTTCACTAAATACACGCTTCAGTGGGCTGATATCTATAGCGCATCCGCCCGATTCTTACCTAGGCGCATTAACCACCAGATTACAGCAACAAAAAAGCCCGCACTGCGCGGGCTGAGATGCGGTGTAAATTATCACTGGTCATGTTACAGATCTAAAAACGATTAATGGAGTCATTCCATATGAGTTATCTGCTCGGCCCATTATCTTCACAACTCATTAGGGGAAATATCATGAGAATGATTAGAAGGTATCGCAATTTACTTTTATTTTTCATCGAATAGTAAGCTTCAGCTATTAAGAGGGGAATGATAACGACTTAATGATTATCTGTATATGGGCTACTTATTTGTCAATAGTGAGTATTACTCAACGCTTAATCTTGACAGTATTGCCGGAATATCCGGCGGGTAAATAGTTTCTGTTGTCGCTAGAAGTTCGTCGACTGTCCACCAATGATGATGGCTAATAACGGTTCTTTCGTGGCGGCTCCAACCTTCGATATTGATATCCATATTGTCGATCTTTAGGGTAAAAAACCGCTCTTGCGCTAGAACTTTTTCTCCATTCGGAAGTAGCATTTCGAACGACCTCTCCATAATAACTTTACCTATATCATGGCGAGATATCCCTGTTTCTTCGTGCAGTTCTCTGATGGCGGCTTGTTCAAAAGATTCACCATGTTCAAGGCCACCACCTGGTGTAGCCCAGTAGGATTTACCGGCTAAAGCGTCGTTAATATGTGTAAAACGGAAAAGCAATACGCGGTTGGTTGAGTCAATGAGCAATAATCTGGCGGCGGAGCGGGTTCGCATCTAATTTTGTCCTTAGTCTAAGCTGTGTAAGATATTCATTTACATAACCTTTCCATGTTAATCATTTTGAGGCGATTATTTTATTCGTTGCCCGTTCTTATCCCAATAGCGCCATACGCCTTGTTGCTGGTCGTTTAGATAATGTCCCTCCATTGCTTTTTGTCCATGGTTATACCAATACGTCCATAACCCTTGGTGGCGGCCATTTTGATATTGACCTTCTTCTTGTTTTTGGCCATTTTTATGCCAAATTATCCACGATCCTTGTTCTTGTCCATTTTCAAAGCGACCTTCCGATCTTTTTTGACCGGTTTCAAACCATTCAAGTGAAAGTCCCTGTGGCTGGCCTTCTTGGAAGTGAGTTTCTATGGCCTTTTGACCATTTTTGTACCATGAAATTAAAGTGCCATAAATTTTGAAATCCGGATCGGAAGGTAATTTATGGGCATCATTGATTAAATAAGGATCTGTCGCTTTTGCTCCAGAAGAATGAAAATTTTGAACCAGTACTAATCTTTGTGTCGTGATACCTAAAAACTGTCTATCACAGGATTCTATTGCGTTGTAAGCATCGCCTAAACACATATCCTGTGAAATGACATCATTAACTTTCCACGAAGCATTGGCTGTCGCTTTTTCATCAATGGTATAGGGGGACGCTTCGGTACACGCCGTTAGACTTATGGTTAAGAACGATAATGAAATAAAGATCCTTCTCATTGTTTATTCTCATGTTTTTAGTTTTAATTATTGTATCGTTTGAGTTGTACATAAAGCCAGATAAAAACGCATTCAGTAAGCATAGCCAAGTGCTTATGGAGACTGTTGGTAATATTAATTATGTTGGAAAAGGGTACTAAAAAATAGCCGCGAAGTTATTGGAGAACTATGGCGCTCTTAGCGTTGCATTCAGTCTTTTTCTTATAGTAATCCACCAGCCGAACCGGTGGATTATGAACATCGTTTATTCTATCTATTGGGCCGTATAGCCACCGTCTACCGCAATAAAAGCACCGGTAATAAAACTACTGTCTTCGGACAGTAAAAATGCCACTACGTTGGCCACTTCGCCCCGTTTTGCCATGCGTCCCATTGGGTGAGTTGATGCCATCCATTGCTGTGTTTCTGCGGGTAATGATTGGATGTTAGGGGTCTCTATATAACCCGGGCCGACGGCGTTAATTCTGACGCCTTTCTCCGCATATTCAAGGGCGGTGGCTCGGGTAAGGCCCAGAACGGCGTGTTTTGCTGCCGTGTAGGGCGCAATTCCTGCAATCCCGGTAATACCATTACAGGCAGATATATTAACAACTGCACCGCCTCCGCTTTGAACAATGGCTGGAATCCCGTATTTTAATCCATAGAAGGTACCACTAATATCCGTGTCTATTACTGCTTGCCATTCATCGAGTGGGTAATCTTCAATCAATACTCCGTGTGGCCCGGTAATTCCGGCATTGTTGACCAAATAGTGCAGGGCACCATACTTTTCAATAATAAACTGGATAGACCGTTTAACGTCGTCTGGCTTTTTTACATCAACAACAAATGGAATAACATGTTCTCCAGATTGATCAATCGATTTAGCCGTATGTTCCAAAGACGCTCTATTTCTACCGGTTATAATGACTGTCGCGCCGAGCTGAAATAAGTGCTTTGCGATTCCTTCGCCTAGCCCTGTTGAAGCACCTGTAACTAAAGCTATCTTGCCTGAAAATGACGGCATCATATTCTCCTGCTGATTGAGTTCAGGTAATTGTGCGCCACCTGATTGATTATTTTTGAGTCATTGATGCCTTTTGGGGATGAAATATAAAAGCCTCAATATTGATAAACAGCCATAGCTGACCAGTGAATCTCAATAAACAAATCCCTGTCAAAGTTGAGGTTATTATAGAGAGCAGCGTTGCCATAATTATTTACACTTTTTAGTAAGGCGGAGAATACCAACCACGACTACGCTAAATTTATCAAAAGCTTTTTGCGTAAATTGGAGTAATGGGTATGTTGCTTAAGAGGCTTTTAGATTTCTGCCTACCTCGCTTTGTGACTGAAGAGGTGGTGTTTGAAGAGTTATTTTATTTGGGTGAGTTGGAGTCATGGTCTCCGGCTTGTAGTCTTGATGAGATTAAGCCAGGCGAACGTTACGAGAAAATTGGCATGGTACGGAGCTTCAAATTTTTGGGGATGTCGTACGGATGTCAAGTTGTTGGTGAGTTACGTGATTACAACCCTAAAGCTTAGCCATTATATAAAGCCGGCTTATAATGGATTTGAATTGGGTTGGTCATAACACTGATGCTTATATTTATCTGGCGATTTAAGTGAGCTAAAAATTAGAGGGCAGGAGGTTATCTGATTTTTATATGTACTTTTGGGGATAATAGAAAGATCGTGTATTGAATATATCGAGAAAAAATCACCATGCAGAAACAGACAGTTTTTATTCATTGTCGATAGGGTGTGATTCAAAAACAGGTTAAGCCTGATAAGGGAATTCATTTTTATATTATAAGCAGCATGAAAATAGAGCCTGTTAAACCCGGCTTGATTCTATGTCTAGCAATAGATGTTGATCGTGTTGCCTAATAAATTATCTGCTAACGTTTAAGTCTCTATTTAAATGTTAGTGCCGTACTTAATACATTAACCAGCAGCATTAAGATTGGCGAAACGGGTAGGTTTTGTCATGACTTATATCGGAACGAACTCAGTAATAATAAAGCTACCCATGACAACGCTGAGGCATAAGCAAAGGCCGATAACGATGATAAATGTCTTTTCAAATTTAGTTATTCTCATTGTCAGGCACCTTAGCAAGAGAGTTAGTTAACGTTATCGGTCGCGCGAGTAATGGGCTCCAGTCACTGTTGGTACTGCATGGCAAAGCTAAAACATTCCCAAGAATGG
>POVV01000488.1_pt1 | contig 24916 bp, 21 predicted proteins | sample 1560271 | NCBI WGS metagenome assembly POVV01 (sample SAMN08337232, study PRJNA429181) | Bioreactor metagenome, whole genome shotgun sequencing project. | biome: cows' rumen and soil; feature: anaerobic; isolation source: anaerobic chemostat enrichment culture, galacturonate as sole carbon... | reverse complement strand
TCATCTAAGGGAATTTCTTTATGCTTGTTCGGCATACGATACTTGAGTATGATACCGGCAATACCCTGCTTGTTGAGCCATTGTGCAAATTGTACCCCTTCGTGATCGAAAGCCAGCCCTGCATATCCTCCTCCGGGGCAGATAACGACTGCAGCACCTGTCTTATTCGCACCATCAGGCAAGTAGATATGAAGCTCAGGAACAGAAACATTGGTAAGCCACCCGCTACCTTTGTCATACTTCTCAGGTTCGGTGATACCGTTAACTGTTGGCGGATTCCCTTCCCATAGTTTTACTACTTTTTGTGCACTCATAGACACGGATAAAAACAGAGACAGGATGCCCCCGTACACGAATATTCTCTTGCTCTTCAACATATATCTTTTGATTAATGACATGACATTGTTCAAAGATAAAGAAATTAGGTTTTAAATCAAATACACATGACTGCCTGTTTAGATTTTTTACGGAAGGAATTTTTGAGAATTCTTTCCAAAACTTCTCCTTTCAGCCCTCTTTTGCCATTCCGAGGTACGAAGAACGAAAATTTCACCGTGGAATATTTCATCCATTTGTATTACACAAGTTGTGAATATATACCAACCCATTTATAGATTTTGACTATATTTGTGCCTTAAAAAAATATTTAAAACATGGAAACAGTACTAAGCGGTATCCGTTCTACCGGAAAACTGCATCTAGGAAACTACTTCGGTGCTTTGAGGAATTTCACAAGAATGCAACATGAAAACAAATGCTTCTTCTTCATAGCCGACTATCATTCGCTGACAACTCATCCCGATCCGAAAATACTACACGGAAACGTAAAGAACGTATTGACAGAATATCTTGCGGCAGGTATCGACCCCGAAGTATCGACAATATACGTACAAAGCGATGTGACCGAAGTATGCGAACTATATTTGCTACTGAACATGCACGCCTATATGGGCGAACTTTCGAAGACCGTTTCGTTTAAAGAAAAAGCCCGCAAACATCCCGACAATGTAAACGCAGGGCTATTAACATACCCTACCCTGATGGCTGCCGATATCTTGATGCACAATGCAGACAAAGTACCTGTAGGAAAAGATCAGGAACAGCACTTGGAAATGACACGCAAATTTGCGCGTCGTTTCAACAATATGTACGGTGTAGAGTACTTCAAAGAGCCTGTAGCTTACAACTTTGGAGAAGAGCTGATAAAAATACCGGGACTGGACGGCAGCGGCAAGATGGGAAAATCGGAAGGAAATTGCATCTATCTGGACGAAGACGCTAAAAGCATCGAGAAAAAAGTAAAACGTGCACTTACCGACGAGGGACCAAAAGAACCGAACTCTGTAAAACCGGACTATATCGAAAACCTGTTCACCATACTAAAGGTGGTTTCTACTGACGAAGTAGTGCAACATTTCGAAGACAAATGGAATACATGCGAAATTCGTTACGGTGATCTTAAGAAACAATTAGCCGAAGATATTATCAAGGTAACGACACCGATACGTGAGCGCATACAGGATATTCAAAATGATGATGCCTATCTACACAAAGTAGTAACCGAAGGGGCGGAAAAAGCACGTGAAAGCGCACGCAAAACAGTTAGAGAAGTACGTGAAATAATGGGATTTAAAAAATTCTAAGATTTCTGCGAAATAAAAAAATGAAAGGAGATTGCCTGAAAAAAAACGGTTCAATCTCTTTTTTTATCTAACAATAAAGATACCTTCAATACATCTTTTCCTGAGAAATTCTTTGTACTCATCAGTATAGTATTTTTCCCCATCTTCTTCTGGTTCAGCGAATGGAACAACAGAGTTTTTTTGCTCTTCAAACATTCGAGCAAACTCTTCATATTCTTTTTTCTTTTGCTCCAATCTAAGCGATGTATCAACCACTCCTTTTTGAAGGTGTTCTTGATAAACAAACAAAATAAGTCCCGACATATCATCAGCCTCATGAATACCATGCTGAGTGAACCATAATTGTAAACGTGAGTCTTTCCAAAGCTTCCAACTATTACGCATCCATCTTCCCAGACCAAAATGTAAGTCGGCTATATCTGTAGTTTTTATTTCATTTTTCACGGTATCATCGAGCAGTTTATCAAGAGCCAACAGGCAATCATCTAAATTCTCGGGAATATATACTCCGTCTATTGAACTAGCAATAATGTTCCTTTCATATTCTGCTTTTTGTTCTTTTGCAATAGAGTCGTACTCCTGAACTAGTCTATTGCATTCACTATCTATATCAAATGGTTGCTTATTGAGATACCTTTTATAGGATAGTAGAATCAGATAGTAAATATCTTCCAAATGCTCTATTCCTTTTTTTCTGAAATAACAATACAAACGAGTCGACTCTTGTTCTGTCCACTCTCTAAAAATAAACATTCCATTTATCCTCTTCAATTCAACATCTTTCGCATCAATTAGTATACGTTTGGGCTGTTTCTTCAGAACTTTATCCAATTCTCTATTACATTCATCTATATTAGCAGGAATATAGAAGCCCTGTCCAGACAAGCTATCGTTCAAAATACCAATACAATAGTTCTCATCATGAAATAACATTTCTTCGGATTGAGAAGAGCACACAGATGAGATGCACAAAATGGAAAACAAGAGGATCAGTTTCTTCATATTATAAGTTAAGAGATAACCATATAAAATTACTAAAAACTATTCTTTATTAAATATTTTCTGTTACTATTTCCACAATATATAATAGCCTTCTTTCAAATACCTACTATTTTTTTCATTAAGTTTGTATATTATATAAATAGAATACGAAAAGAATACTCAACAGAACTTACTAACATGGATAATAGTGAAAAATATAATCTGCTGGCAGAAGGTGAAACGGGGTTAGCCTCGGCAATGGGTATATACCCCAGAAGCAAAGACTTCAAGTTCGATGCTGCGCAGATAGAAAAATCCTTAGCACAAAACTCAGATTTCAATTTAAAATCTTTCAACAAGGTAGAAGTAGATATTGAATACTCAATAATGAGTTTTCATGCCGAAATAGAATACAAAGAAGCTATTTTTAATGTCGATCTATATATCAGCGACACAAAAAATATAAATCTAAACGATTACGGTTTTGCCAATGCTATAGACGAAGAATCGCTACAGGTAGCAATGGAGCAGGAATATTTCTTGGAGACTTCTCTATACTTCGAACTAAACCCACTGGATTCGTTTCATCTGCAATTAAAAATAATGAACGCAATTGTTCCTGATGCCAGTCTGGTTCTTGACTTCATGTCGTACAGACTATTATCGGCTAAATGGTTAAGCATGACAGCAAAATCGTCTATCCCCCCTTCACCCGACTATCTATACACGCTGCACTGTGTGTATGACGAAGACGGCGAAAACGGAAACAGACGTTATTGGTTCCATACACATGGCCTGCATCGTTGCGGGTCGGTAGAGTTGGAAATGCTCAACTTTAGTCAAGGAGCTGAGCAAATGAATACGCTGATAAATATGACGGTAAAGAAATTCCTGACCGACCCGGCAAAAGAAAAAGAGAGATTTACCATCGGCTACGACGGCATGGGCATAAACCTCTGCTGGCTAAGATGGGAAGAGGCATTGAAAGATCTTCCTCAAAATATACTTGGAGGTGCGGGCGATCGCGATGAGGTGGACAATGTGCATGCTGAACCTTCGGGCATACTGTTTGCAGTAGAAGACGGCAATATGATTTCACCCGAGATATATACCTCTACTCTTGCCGAGAATCCAATCTACTATATAACCACAGAAGAAACAAACAGGATGAGCGCTTTGGCTAAAGAGCGTTTCGGAGTATTTGCCAACGTGTTCAGTAAAGAACATAAGCAGCCTGAAAAGAAATCATTCTTAAAGAGCCTGTTCAACTCGAAAAAAGAAGAGGATGAAGCGGGTTGGACATTCCTTGTTAAGCTGGGACTAATTGTAGATAATTCAGACTCGGAAACGGATAAAGAGCATCTGTGGTACGAAGTCACTTCTATAGCAGGTAATCAGATAGAAGGAAAGCTACTGAATCAGCCTTATTGGATTGCAGCCCTGAAAGAAGGCGACATAAAAACATACCCATTGGATCTTCTCACCGATTGGGTTATCTATTCTCCGGATAATACATATACCCCAGATTCAATATATTTATTAATAGATTAGATAAAAGATGCAAACACTATCCGTTATTGTCCCCTGTTATAACGAAGAGGCAGTTATACAGGAGTTTTACAGGAGAACAAAAGAGGTTCTAAACTCACTCGATGATGTAGTGGGATATATAATTTTTATAAATGACGGTAGCAAAGATAATACGAGATATATACTCGATCATATAGCATCGCAAGATGATAAAGCAAGAGTTATTCATTTCTCTCGCAACTTTGGGCATCAACCCGCTGTAACAGCCGGAATGAATCTCTGTAAGACCGACTTGGCAGTAATTATTGATGCGGATTTGCAAGACCCTCCCGAATTGATTCCTGATCTCATTGAAACGCAACGTAAGGAAGAAGCCAGCGTTGTTTACTGTGTAAGGAAAAAACGAGAGGGTGAAACTGCTTTTAAGAAAGCGACTGCCAAACTCTTTTACAGAACAATGAATAATCTATCGGAAGTAGAATTCCCCGAAGACACAGGCGATTTCCGACTCGTAGACAGAAAGGCAATAAATGCCTTCAACGGACTAAAAGAGAAAGGAAAGTATATTCGTGGACTTATCAGCTGGATAGGGTTCAAGCAAGTTCCATTCTATTACAACAGAGACGCACGCTTTGCCGGAGAAACAAAATATCCGCTCAAGAAAATGCTCTCTTTCGCAAAAAAAGCTCTTCTTTATTTTTCCAAAAAGCCTTTGATGTTATCCATCAGTCTGGGTTCCATCGCTTTCTTTATCGGAATTATTTATGGATTGTGGGTGTGGCTCGGGAATCTTTTGGGCTTCACGAATGTGATTACAGGATGGACTTCTACGATAATTATAATTATATTCTTTGGTGGTGTACAACTAATAACAATCGGAGTGCTGGGACAGTATATCGGGGTACTCTTTGATGAAGTAAAAAGCAGGCCGGAGTATATTATAGATGAAAAAATAAACTTTGAAGAATAACCGATTGGTTATTCTTCTTTTATTTCTTCGTAATTGACATATTCGCCTTCATTTTTGGAGAATTTCTTTTGAGTGGTATCCTCAGCAGCCGACCGTGAATTGTTATTGGTCTGACGACGATTACTCTTAGCCCTATCCGAAGATGGACCAAAGAAGCGAATAACCCTGCCCAAAAATATTCCTAAAATAAGGAAACCGAAAAGTCCGATAAGTAATAAGAATCCAAGAAATTTAAACATATAGTTACCAATATTTATAGACTATGAGAACAAAGATACGGAAATTATTATTTATTCATATCGTCTTCGGTAACTGTATAATTAACAAAAACTGAATTGTAAGCCTTAAAACAACCCAATGCACCGCCAACAATATTCGTAAGAGGATTTGTCCCCCCTCCGGCGGCAACACTGCTCAATGATCTGTAGAAAGTATACATTCCCTTATCCAATGTTTGCATCTCAATTCTTAGTTTATCGCCTGCCTTGAGTGCTTCGTCATTATTATCTTCCTTATCAAACAGTAGAATATTTTCCACTTTCAGCCCATTGCGGTATTTATCGCTATCTAAGTATAAGGATTTCATCGCCTTTTCGTTTACATAGAGTGTTGTATAGTAATAATTCTCTACATCTACAGGATCATAAAAAACCACGCATGGCGAATAAATAGCCTCGTTGGCTACCGTAACCTTATAAATATAAACACTATCGATGGGTACGATATTGGGAATTTTAGCCTCTGATGTATAAATATTATTTCCTATTGTAACCTTCAATTTATAGGTACGCCCTACCCTGCCTAAAATTGAAGAAACATAAAACCCGGCTTCCTGCTGGCTTTCTATGAGTATATCTGCATTATCTTTATCGTCTGTCAATTCAACTTTAGCCCCCGACAAACGGTTATAAGATTCTTTATCATAAAAACCTTTTGTTTGAGTCAACAGCACAAAACACGGCGAACCTTCTTTTATAGAAGCATCAATTACATCTCTGGGCGGAGCCTGAGCAAGGTCTAGCTGAACAACTTCTTCACATGCCGTGAGCAATGTGAGAAGAAAAATTATATAAAGACATTTATTTATAATAACCATAATTTTCAGAACTTAAAGTTCCACGAAATTGAGGGTACAACACTAAATAAATAAATCATATACGACTCTGAAGCTGACCTGTCATCTTCGTTTTGCCTAAAGCCAAACATATAAGGATTTTTACGGGCGTATGCATTATACAAGCCGAACGAAAGCTCGGATGTATATTTCTTTGTCTTCTTCAAGACACACATAGCCCCCAAATCGAGCCGATGATAAGAAGGGGCTCTATAATGATTCCTGCCTTCGTAATAATATATAGCATGCCCATCAATAACATACTTCCCCGAAGGAAATGTCATGGGGCTGCCTGTAGCAAAAACCCACGTAGCCGACAATGTCCACTTTTTGCTCAGTTCATAAATACCGACAGCAGAAATATCGTGCGTCCTATCCTGATTGGCTGCATACCATTTACCGTCATTTATCTTATCTATTTTGCGTTCGCTGCGAGACAGGGTATAACCTACCCAACCATTAAAACGACCGTATTTCTTTTTCAGGAAAAGCTCCAATCCGTAGGCTCTTCCTTTACCAAACAAGAGTTCGGTTTCTATAACTTCTTTAGCCCTTACATCTGCGCCATCTTTATAATCTATCTGATTTTTCAGATCTTTGTAATACACCTCTGCACTAAACTCAAAAATATTATTCTGGAAGTTGCGAAAATAACCCAACGAAACTTGATTCGCCACTTCGGGTTTTATATAATCGGTATTCGATATCCAGCGATCAATCGGACTAGACATATTCGATGTAGTGAGCAGATGCAGGTTTTGCCTTGTAAGCGCATAAGCAGCCTTAATAGACGACGACTCGTTTAGCTGATATGCCAGCGAAAGTCGTGGCTCTATACTCCAATATGTTTTAAGGAACTCTCCCCTTTTAGTGGCAATTGTATCCTTTATAGACTGGTCTTCTTCATTGAAAGTATAATAGTCGCTTCCGCCCAGCACGCTGAAAGAAGACAGCCGAACGCCATAACTAAATTCCAATTTATCGCTAAGCTTCATATCGTTAGAGGCATACAGTGTATTCTCCCACGAATAACGATGGGCATACGGCGATACCTTTAGTTGAGAAGGGTCTTTGCTTACCAATTCTCCAGGTACAATCTGGTGATAGATAGAGTTGAAGCCGAAGCGTATCAAATTCTTTTCGTTGGGATAGAACACAAAATCCTGATTGAAATTGATATCCCTTATTCGCGACATAACATTAAGCCCTGTCGTGAGATCTACACTTACATTGTATTTGTAATCGGTATACGAAAGAGTGGTGGTCGAAACTTTTTTCGAATCAAAGATATGGTTCCATTTCAGAGCGGCGATTGTATTCCCCCAATCCATTGTTGCTATCTGATCAAGACCGAGCTTGTCCTTTCCATGATAAGCTGTCAATGTCAGTTTATCTTTATTCGACAAAGCGTAAGTAAGCTTTGCATTCAGGTCATAAAAGTATAATGTCGACCCTTTTACCTGCTCTACGCCCAGCGTACGAGCCAAGGCATCAGCATAAGTACGTCTGGCAGAAACAATAAAAGATGATTTTTCTTTCTGAATGGGGCCTTCTAATGTAAGCCGTGATGAGATCAACCCAATGCCTCCATTCATGTGATAGTTTTTCAAATCACCATCACGCATGCTCACATCGAGTGTCGAAGACAGCCGTCCTCCATATTGGGCAGGCATAGAACCCTTATAGATAGTCATATTATCTACAGCATCGGAGTTGAATGTTGAGAAAAACCCAAAAAGGTGAGAAGGGTTATACACTGTTGCATTATCGAGCAGTATCAGATTTTGGTCACTGCTCCCTCCTCGCACATAAAATCCGATATTGCCCTCTCCCGCAGTTTGTACACCAGGCAGCAGCTGAATTGTTTTCAAAATATCCCTTTCGCCAAATAACACAGGGATTTTATTCATCGATTCTATTTCCAATTTTTCAACCCCTGACTGCACCCGCTTCACGTTATCGTCCGATTTTACAGCCAGTACCTCTATTTCCTTGAGAGAAACAATGTCTTTTGTCAAAACAATATCCCGAGAAAGATCCTTATCTATTCTGACCTTAAGGTGTTTAGTATCATAACCCAATAGCTTGAATATAATACTGTACTCGCCCGAAGGTAATTGCAGAGAGAAGCTACCGGCAGCATCGCTAAAACCGGCAGATTGAGTATGTTCTTTTGCAGCGATGGCAACACCGGCGAGCGGAGTATTATCTCCTTCACTATATATTTTGCCACTAAATACATATTTTTTCTGAGAAAAAGCGGCAATGCTAGTAAACAATATAATGACAGTAAAGAGATGCTTCATATTAGCTTACTTCATCCGTGGAATTTATATATCAAACGGAACAGAAACTGTCTTATTTTCCAATGACATATTTTGAGGCCGGAATAACACAAAGATAAAATTAAATTATTAAGAACCTGTTTATTTCATTTCGAACAAACTTTTATTTTTTCTAAAATTATCAAAATTTTCTCTCACCCCTTGCCCCTTTTTAACATTTAAAAAATATGTACCAAAAATGAAATACTTTTCATCTTTACTTCATAAGCAATCAAAGATGGAGAATAACATGTTCTAAATACAATTCTGATTTATTTCAAATAGTTAATTCGGCTCAATAAGCCTAAGAACTGGTTAAAAAAAAGCAATAAATCGATTATTCGAATATTTTTTAATTAAAATAAATAACTTTACAATCTCAAATAAATTGCCTAATGATTCTGTCTGTATTTACAGGCAAACAATATGTTAATAATTAAATAATTTAATATAGTAATCTAATAGAACAATGACATTTAATTTAATCAGAATGACGAAGGCCATCTCAATATGGCTTATTTTGTGTGGATTTTTAAGTTCTTGCGAGGGGACGAAACAATTGGATGCGACACCTAATCTTACTCAATTTGTCGATCCATATATCGGAACCGGCGACCATGGGCACGTATTTGTAGGAGCGAATGTACCTTTCGGATTGGTTCAGTTAGGACCAACAAACTATTCGCAAGGATGGGATTGGTGCTCGGGATATCATATTTCAGATTCTACCATTATCGGTTTTGGACATATGCACCTAAGTGGAACCGGTATCGGCGACTTGGGAGATATATCATTTATGCCTGCAACAGGTAACGTAGTTCTAAAAAGAGGAGATCTTAAAGACCCTAAATCAGGAATATATTCTTTATTCAGACGTGAGACCGAAAAGGTAAAAGCTGGATACTATGCTGTTCATCTCGACAGATTTAATGTTGATGTGGAATTAACTGCAACTAAAAGAGTTGGGTTCCACAAATATACATTCCCTCAATCAGACTCAGCAAAGGTAATCATCGACCTACAACATGGTATCGGTTGGGACAACCCAATGGAAGGGTACCTTGTTCAAGAAAACGACTCTGTAATATCAGGATACCGCTATTCGAAAGGATGGGCTGTAGACCAACGCATATTCTTCACAGCTGTATTCTCTAAACCAATGAAGCAATTTGTAGTATCAGATTCTACAGAGGTGAAAGCAGGAAATAGCATCAATGTGAGAAAAGCATACGGACAGGTATTGTTCGATACAAAGGATAAAGAAAATGTATATGTTAAGGTAGCTATTTCTCCGGTTAGCATCGAAAATGCAAAATTAAACATGCAAGCCGAACTACCGGGATGGAACTTTGAGCAAACAATTACAGATGCAGACAAAGCATGGAACGAAGAATTGAGCAAGATACAGATAGAAACAAACGATGCTGCCGCTAAACGCGTGTTCTATACAGCTCTTTATCACACAATGATTGCTCCATCCGAATTTTGCGATGTAAATAACGATTACAGAGGTTCTGACGGGCAAATGCACCAGAAGGGAGCTTTCAAAAATTACACTACATTCTCTTTGTGGGATACTTACAGAGCTGCTCACCCATTGATGACTATTATTCATCCTGAAAAGATGAGCGATATCATCAATACAATGCTTACAATATATCAGCAACAAGGCAAGCTTCCTGTATGGCACTTGATGGGTTGCGAAACAGACTGTATGGTTGGTAACCCGGGTATATCTGTTGTGGCAGATGCTATCTTGAAAGGTTATGACGGGTTTGATAAAGACCTGGCGTATGAAGCTATGAAAAAGTCGGCTATGCTAGACGAAAGAGGCTTGAACTATCTGAAACAATATGGCTATATCCCTTACGATAAAGGAAACGAAAGTGTTGCTAAAACAATGGAATATGCTATTGCAGACTGGACTATTGCTCAGGTAGCTCAAAAAATGGGAAAAACTGAAGATTACGAATATTTCTTGAAACGCAGTAAAGCATACACTCACTTTTTCGACAAGTCTACAGGCTTTATGAGAGGTCTTTCTTCTGATGGAAAATTCAGAACACCATTCAATCCGTTCGAATCTGTTCATCGCGAAAACGACTATACAGAAGGAAATGCTTGGCAATATACATGGTTAGTCCCTCATGATGTACAAGGACTTGTAGACCTGTTTGGAAGCAAAGAAAAATTTGTACAAAAACTGGATTCTTTATTCATCGTAGAAGGATCGTTAGGGAAAGATGCTTCTCCTGACATCAGTGGATTGATCGGTCAATACGCTCACGGTAACGAACCGAGCCACCATGTAATCTATATGTATCCATACGTAGGTCAACCATGGAAAACGGCAGAAAGAGCTCGTGAAGTAATGTCTGTAATGTATCATGATCAACCTGCAGGTCTTTCAGGAAATGAAGACGTAGGACAAATGTCGGCATGGTATGTATTGTCTGCTCTTGGATTCTATCAGGTTGAGCCTGCCGGAGGAAAATATATCTTCGGTAGTCCGATTGTAGACAAAGCTACTGTGAAGGTTAAAGATGGCAAGGTATTGAACATTGTAGCAAAAAACAACAGTGCTGCAAACAAATACATCCAGAGCGTAACTCTTAACGGGCAGCCTTACGACAAATATTATATCAACTTCAATGATATTATCAATGGCGGTACACTAGAGTTTACAATGGGTGACAAACCTTCCGAAACTTGGGGTACAACTGTAGATGTTATACAAGCAAGTGCGAAATAAGCAAATACAATAATTATTTATATCAGAAAAGCGAAAGTATAAACTTTCGCTTTTCTTTTTTTATATCTTTGTTTTTTAGCAAAATAGAATCTTAATAATCTAATCTGACCACTTTATGACTTCTGCGCTCACAGAAAAACCCAAACGTATAGCATCGATAGATGTATACAGAGCTTTGACAATGTTTTTTATGATTTTTGTGAACGACCTATGGAGTGTAAGCAATGTACCCCATTGGCTCGAACATGCGGCAGCGAATGAAGACATGCTCGGCTTTTCGGACATTGTTTTTCCTTCGTTTCTCTTTATTCTAGGGATGTCTATTCCTTTGGCTATTGAGATAAGGAAGAAGAAAGGTGATTCGAACAGTGGAATTTTGAAGCACATCATAATTCGTTCTATCGCTCTTTTGGTGATGGGTTTGTTTACCGTAAACCTTGAATCGGGCGTAGCGGCGAGCATAGGCATGAGCAAACCTATATTTACATTGATCATGCTTCTGGCTTTTTTCCTTATCTGGAATGTATACCCCAAAACAGAGAATAAAACAAGGCAGAATTTATATTCCGGATTGAAAATTATAGGTATAGTCATTCTGGCTATATTAGCTTTTATGTTTAGAGATGCAGAAGGAGGAGTTTTTCAACCTCGTTGGTGGGGCATACTGGGACTTATCGGATGGACATACCTGCTGTGTGCTATTTTGTATCTATTCCTAAACAAAAATAAAGGTTACCTCATTGTTGCCCTCTTTGCTTTTATACTACTATGCATTGGCGGGTCGAATCATTGGCTAGGTATCTTTGATGGAATTATCCCAGGCAATGGATGCTTTCATGCTTTTACGATGAGTGGGATGCTCATATCTCTGCTTTTCAATGAATCTGAACTGGGTATCGGCATAAAGAAAAAAATGCTAACATCGACCTTTATCGGTATTATATTCATTCTAGGCGGATTTGCAGCTCACAACTTTTGGATTATCTCCAAAATACAAGCGACACCTACATGGCTATTCTTGTGCACAGGAATCTCCATCCTTTTATACGTATTGATGTATTGGTTGACCGACATTCAGAACAAAGCATCTTGGTTTGGCATTATAAAACCGGCAGGGACTGCCACGCTTACCTGTTATCTGATCCCTTATTTTTTATATGCTATTTTCGTATTAACGTCATTTTCTCTTCCCGAATCGCTGACAACCTCTCCTATCGGATTAGTAAAATGTATCATTTTTTCATTTTTGACTATCGGGATTACAGCTCTATTGGGAAAAATACATATAAAATTAAAAATATAGTCATTCGTTGTATTTTTAGTAAATAATTGGAAAATAGAGCAATAAAAAGAAGTCTCTGAATAGCGCATCAAAATTTAGATACTTTTTCTAAAAAATGTATGGAAATTGTTTTGTAGAATAAAAAAATTGCATACCTTTGCCACGCATTTGAGAGAAAATGTAACCCCAACAAGGGCGTTTAGCTCAGCTGGTTCAGAGCATCTGCCTTACAAGCAGAGGGTCGGCGGTTCGAATCCGTCAACGCCCACCGAATGGTAAAAAGGTCAAAAGCCACAAAATGCCAAACAAAGACATAAAGTCTGTTAGTCAGTAGATTAACAGACTTTTTTCTTTTTCACCAAAGCCAATAAAAGTCACTAAAAGACAGTAGTTGAGTGAAAAATAAGTGAACAGAAATTCCAACTCCTCTTTGTTCACTTTCTATCAAACTACTCGCTGGTTTTAAGTGACTTACAATGACTAAACTTGGCTTCATTCGAGGTACTGAATCTTTAAGCGATAGTCAATAATTTTGTCGAATCGTGAAAATTTTGAGTTATGAACAGTACCTATCGAATCCTTTTTTTGACTAGAAAAAGAGTAAACAGCAATGGTTTAGCCTCTATTAGTGTTCGAATTTCTATCAGTGGAGACAAAGCAGAGTTCAGTTCCCTGCAATTTGTTAAGCCCGAAATGTGGAGTCAAACAGGCAGAGCCATCGGCAGAACGAAAGAAGCTCAGCAAATCAATGATGCTCTAGATAAAATAACAATAGCCTTAGATAAGCATTATAAAGCTATTCTTGAGAAAGATGGTTATGTGACTGCTGACAAGCTTCGGGATACTTACTTAGGTAAGGAAATCAGGGAAAATACAGTTCTTTCTTTATACGATATCAAGGTAGAGCAGAAAAGAAGCCTTGTTGGAAAAACAATCCGAGATACCACCCTATCCAAATATTTAGCTACTCGAAAACGTGTAGCAGACTTTATACTGCATAAATTCAAGAAAGAAGACTTACAGATAAGGGAAGTCGATTTTCAATTTATAACTGATTATGAAGTTTACTTGAAGTCGGTCTGTGACTGCGGTCATAATTCAACAGTCAAACATCTCCGCTATCTAAAACAGATTATCACCAATGCTTTAAAGAATAGATATATTTCTCATGATCCTTTTGATGATCTACCTTTGTCATACAAACCAGTACACAAACAATTTTTAATAGAGCCTGAAATTAAGAAACTATTATCTAAGCGATTTGATAATGAAAGACTGGAAGAGGTCAGAGATATCTTTGCTTTTCAGTGTTTCACGGGCATTGCCTACATAGATGTAGCAAACCTAACTACTGATAATATATATGAAGACGGTTTCGGGCAAAAGTGGCTACGTCTAAGCAGACAAAAATCAGATGTGGAAGCCAATATTCCATTATTAGAAATTCCGTTGAGCATTATTCTCAAATATAGAAGATTGGGAAGTGACAAACTTCTACCCATGCATACTAATCAAAAGATGAATGAATACTTGAAGGAAATCGCAAATTTGTGCGGAATAAAGAAGAAGCTGACGACGCATCTGGCAAGACATCGTATTTTTCATTTCTAGCTGATAATTAATAGCTTACGAATGTCTTTTTTTCGACAGGTAACGATTTAGAAACGAGCAAAATTCCCTTCCTTTCATTAATTTGCACAATATATCAAGAGCCACTTATCTTTACTTGTAAAGATATAAAACTTATTCTGTATACAGAAAATTATTACTTTTTTTGATCCGAGTTTATCCTCTTATCTTTTCTAATGTTAATAGTGCTACAGTGCCTTCTAAATATTTAATTCTAAGATAGAAATTATATATTAGATTTGAGAAAAACAATTTAGATAGGCTGTGTTTGGAAATATTTTAATGGGAGATATTTACAATACAATGCAGGATATGACCAATCAGTTGTTTTATACCTGATCCCTGCATGCCAAATAGAGAGTCTTACCCCTTGTAATATCATTCTTCCATATACCTTTCAATATCGGGTAACTCTACTATTTTTCATAGTATAGGGTATATATTCTTAAAGAGAGTTCCCGTCTTTTATTATTTTAGAGTGCTATGTAGAAGCGACTAAACATCTTCTATTGTATATATCCAAGAGATAAAACAGGGCGAAATATAAGTTTTGTTTAAAAAGTCAATGTGAATGATCTTCCTACCATTATTGATCTAAATTTAGACTTATAGGCGATGCTAATTTGTTAATTTTATCTATGAGCTTCTAGAGTGCATGATAAAACGAAATAGCCTTAAAACTATGTATTTTAAGATTAATAATAACCCTGTATTTAAATTTCTAAGACATGAAACAAACACAAATTGACGCAACAGAGAGATATTTAATGCTTAGAGATAGTCATGGAGTGGAAATCATTTATTATTCTGATATATTATTTGTAACTTATGATAATCCGTACACAGTTATAACTACAATTTTTAGTCATAGATTTTTAGCTCTAGTATCATTGTCAAAAATGAAATCCTATCTTCCTGATGTTTTTATTCAATGCAATAAAGCATCTGTAATTAATTTATTACAAACTATATCAATTAAGAAAAAGGGAAATTCAGCAATAGTATTGACTGAGAAAGATGGGTGTTTTTCAATTTCTAGAAACCGAATTAAGGCGGTCGTAGAAAAGATGATATATTTGAGAAAGCTTCCTCATGCTTGTGATAAGTGTTTATTTTGTCTAAATCGAACAAAATGCCCGAATAGCCTTTCTCCCATTTAACGTACTTTTTCGTACCATTGAAACAACTGCCTTGTCATTTATTGTTGTCTTATCTAATTAACAAGTTAAATTGGATCATATTAAAGAACATGTAGAAAGGGTTATACCGATCTGGAATTTTACATGAAAGATTCTTTAATGCAGATGATTGCTTATAAACATAATACACAAACTTCAGATTAGGTCTAAATACTTGAAACAACAAGGGATAAATGTATATTACAAGTATAGGAGCAAAATTTTAAATAAATGATTTAATCAATATCTATTGATAGTTTTCTCGCATATATCCAATACTAGAGTATTCCTCATATATAGAATTGTCCATAATGAAGGTAATCTAAACATTAGAAAAAGATGGAAAATACATTTAAAGAATTAAATCAACGCCTTGAATCTATTTTATTTACAGAAAATGTATCTCTTGGATTATACGAAGGAAAGATGGGTATTTGTATCTATTATTACTATATGTATCGACAAACAAATAATGATTATTTCAGAAAGATTGGTGAAGAAATACTAGATGAGATATGTGTCAAAATAAAGACCGTAGATAATGTTGATGTAAAATATGGACTTGCAGGAATCGGCTTAGGTATTAATTACCTTATAAGAGGCAGATACATCAAAGGGAATGTTAATAAAATATTAGAGAATATTGATGGTAAAATTTTTAAGAGTTTATCTTATATATCATTAGATGATGATGATGTTGATCTATTCTCAATGATTCATTTACTATATTACTGGTATATTAGAACAATCGATCAAAAAAAGGGAACAAATACGGATCTACTCTATAAACAGCTTATCATTCAACTTTTAAACTTAACATATGTGAAATTTTGCAATGCCAATAGCCATCAAGAAAGATCTCTTGTATATCGTATCGACTTTGAACTCCCTCAATTTTTGTATGTATTAAGTTGTTTATTTAAAATTGATTATTACAACAATCGAATTAAGTACATAATAAATGAACTACACCCAATTGTATGTTCTATGTACCCGTTACTACACTCTAATAGATTATTTCTGCTCTGGGGTATGAGCCATATCAACCGAATCTATAGAACTGAGAGCTGGATACAACATGAAAAGCTTCTATATGAAAATATTGATATTAGTACAATAGTCAAGACTGAATTGAAAGATAAAAATATCTATTTTAATAATGGAGCAACGAGCCTCTATTTCATAACGCAAAATCTAAGAAGACAATTTAATAATAATGAGCATTCTTTATTTGAATGCAAAATAAAGGATGCTCAAGTATGGAATATGTTACTTAAAAATGATAAATACTTTAAGTCACACATTGGATTATTTAATGGATTTTGCGGAACCATCATTTCTCTATATGAAATTAAAAAGAAATTATTATGAAAAGGGATTTGAAAGATGTTACATTTCTCATCGTAGTCCGTTTGGATTCCATTCAAAGATTGGAAAATTTGCTTATTATAACCGAGCAAATAGAGAGATATTTTGAATCTAACATTTTCGTGATAGAGGCAAGCACATTATGTAATAAAATATTACATAAATGTTTTAGTCGTAAAGTTAGTTACAACTTTATAGAAGACCACGATCCTGTATTTTATAGGACAAGATATTTTAATCAGCAGATCCGTTCAGTCATAACTCCATTTATTGCCTTATGGGATACAGATGTTGTTATAGATAAAGATGCGATATTGAAGGCTGTTACTAATCTAAGAAGCTCTGAATACGATGTCGTATATCCCTATAATACGAAGTTCTATGAAACCTCGGAAATTCTACGTAATGTATATTTCAAGAAGAGAGATATTAAACTATTGTACAGTAATATAGATAAAATGAAATTATTGTACAATAGACCTATGGTCGGGGGAGCTGTTTTCATAAATAGAGAAAAATATATAAACATCGGGATGGAAAATGAAAATCATTATGGTTGGGGTAATGATGATTTTGATAGATATTATAGGTGCTTAATAAATGAATTGAGGGTATTTCATACTGATAATCCATTGTTCCATTTATGTCACCCTCGCTCAGAGAATAGCCGTTTTAGATCAACAACACAAGAGAATCGTTCTAAAGATGAACTTTTGAAAATAAAGAGTATGTCTTTGGATGAATTATCAAGATCAGCCATAAAACCGGATGCTGAAAAGGTTAAAGAGTAAGCTTAATTAATTTATTATTACAATGAAGAAGTTGAAAAAGTTAGATGTTAATGACATCGAATTGCTTCCAACAACAGAGGGTGCCTTAAATGAAGAAGAGACCAGACAAATTCTTGGCGGATTTGCTGACACAGGAGACATTTATGCCGATTGTGCAGGAGGAATGAGTGGAGGATGTAAGCCGGGATGCAAGCCGGGATGCCAACCTGGTCATAAATAATCTATTCATTTTTTTCGAATAGATTATTTATGTCATATAGCATCAATTCTATAAAATACCTACTCAGCCAGCCGTGAGGATTATAATCAATGTTTTTTTGTAAGAATCAGGTGGCTGAGAGGTTTTTCAATCAAATAATAGTCAGTAAACTTAATTATCTGGGATATGCTAAATTATACCGATATTCTCGTTTTAAATCCAGCCTACTACTTGAAAAATGATGGTAATAAAATCATTTTTTGTACTCGAGAAAACCTAAAAGGAGTGAAAATTCCCTATGAATCTTTTTTTTCCTATTTACATCCTCTTAATGCCCAATTATTATCATTTTTTAATGGGGAGAATTTGTTAAGAGATGCCATAAATAAAGCATCACTACATTTTAAAATGACTAAAGATGAAATATATAATATCGTGTCTGAACTTATAGAAAATCAGGAGGGAAAAAGTATCCGCTACAAGTGGCATTGGATGTATTTTCCCAAAAATGTACTTGTAAACATCAATAAGGTTGATAAACATCATGCCTATGAGCTCAATTCATTTCTTACTTATGATAAAGTTGACTTAGGGGCATTCAGGTTATCTGCTCCCATTTCTGCAAACTTATTATTAACAATGAAATGCTATACAGATTGTATTTATTGTTATGCGAATAGACAAGTAAATTATAACTTAATGAGTCTGACCCAAGTGAAATCTATAATACATCAAGCGAAGGATTTAAATATGATGAATCTGGATGTAAATGGTGGAGAAGTTCTACTTCATCCTTACTGTATCGAGATCTTCTCAGAAATGATAAAATGCGGTTTTTATCCTGCAATATCAACTAAAATTCCTATTAGCAGGGATACAATATTAAGATTAAAAGAGATTGGTGTCAAGTCGATACAGCTATCATTGGATACGATCAGCCCTTCAATATTAACTGAATTATTGCAAGTTAATGGGCACTATTTTCAGAAAATAGATCAAACGCTTCATTTTTTGGATCAAGAAGGAATTGATACAACGATACACTCTGTTTTATGTACACAAAATTCTTCAATTAATGATCTATCAGAGCTAGTCAAATATTTATCATCATTTTCGTGTATTGTAGATATTAGATTCTCTCCTGCGGGATATTCCTTATACAAAGGAAATAATTCTGCCTTTCGGCCAAGTTTAAGTGAATTATTAGAAGTCTCGGCATATGTTGAGAATTATAATAAAACAAATGTGAATAATAAAATCATATTAGATGACTATTATACAAAAGACTATTATCAAGATGAGAATTTATTCTATAATAGAGCAATTTGTACCGCTAACTTAAGGAGTTTCACAATTTTACCTGATGGAAGAGTCACAATTTGTGAAGAGTTATATGACCATCCTCAATTCATAATCGGAGATTTGACAAAACAAACGATAATGGAAGTCTGGAATTCTTCAAAAGCATTAGAGTTATTTCATTTGAAAAAAGAAAAAGTCGATAAAGAGAGTAAATGTTATAACTGTTCTGAATTTAGAAAATGTAGAGAAGTAAGAGGTGTGTGTTGGAAAGAAATACTAATGGCATACGGCAAAGACAAATGGGATTACCCCGATCCCAGATGCCCCAAGGCTCCAGAGATGAATAATACAATATATACTTTATAATGTAAATTAGCCAATCATGACAAATTATGAAGTTGCAGGTCATATATATAAGTCTATAGACTTAAGTAGGTTACAGGACTATTCTCAAAAGGGACTTTATGATGGATTGAGTGGAATCGCAATCTTTTTGCATTGGCACTCTAAAGTTATGAAGAACTCCTCTGCTGAATTAAAAGAAGATTATGTTATTGAACAGTGTTGGGGACGTCATTTATTAGATATGCCTTCCTCTTTTTACAGGGGACAAGCGGGTATTGTCTGGAGCTTTGAATGGCTTAAAAATAAAAATTTAATAGATTTCGAAATAACAGACAGCGTTTTAAATGAAATAGATACATTAATTATACGCCAACGTATTTACACTCCACTACAGATAGACCTAGAAAATACTTTTTTTTCTGCCGGAATTTATTTATTTACTCGGTATAAAAGCTACCACCTTTATAATAAAAATAGAGGAACAGATAATACCATATTATATGAATTATACCTAAGAGAACATATTATCTATCTTATCGATGAATGTGAAAGAATTTTAACAGGAAAGGCATATTTGCAATCAGTACTTCTAAAGGAAATAACACCTCAATTGCAGACATCTATTCTATTTTTTTTAAAGATAGCCTATGAAGAGAAAATTTTTCCTTCAGAAACGAATAATCTAATTAAAATTATATCAAGATTGGCGGAAGAATTGCCTGAAAACAGATGTAAAAATATTGTAGATATTATAACATTACAACACTTATTGAATAAAAAATCAGATATAAATGAGACCATCTTTCAGGAAATTAAAGATAGTCGGGATTTATTTTTTGTATTATCTAATGCTGGATTTAACAGTTTATTATATAATGATCCTACTATTTTCGATAATGTATTAGCAAGCTGCTTTAAATATCATGAATCTCTTTGTAACATTCTTTTTCTTAATTTAAACAAAGAACGATTATTGGACTACCCTCCATCAATGAGAGGTTTATCTGGGATCGGATATGGGCTTCTTAATACATCGATAATAGTAGAGAATTACTTTTAATATTTGAATCTATGAAAATTCCATTAAAAGATATAACTTTTTGTATCCCCATAAGAATTGAATCATCATATCGCTTAAATAATTTAAAATGCTTGATTGAATACATCAATAAATACATTGATACAAATATATTAGTTCTTGAAGCTGATCAACAACAAAATTATCAAAGTCCGGAAGGCATTCCAAACATGCAATATTTGTTTATAAAAGACGATTCACCTGTCTTTTTCCGCACAAAATATATCAATCAAATGCTATCTATTGTAAATACACCTTTCGCCGGTATATGGGATACAGATGCTATTGCCCCAGTAGAGCAAATACAGTCTGCTTATAATACCTTGTTAGAAGATGATATGACTTTAGTATATCCGTATTCTGGTATCTTTCTATCTGTTTGTGACTATATTTCTACTGCATTTAGAAACTCTTTGAATATACAAATCTTAAATAGACCTTATTTACATAGAGCTTTGCTAAATGGATACTATTCTGTAGGTGGTGCTTATCTGATTAATATTAAGAAATATAATGAAGCCGGTGGGGAGAATGAACATTTCTATGGATGGGGACCTGAAGATGCAGAGCGTTTTTATAGGCTTAAAATCTTGAATCATAAAATAAAACGAATTGATGGAGTTCTTTATCATTTATATCATACCAGAGGATTAAATAGTACATATTCGAATGTGGAAAATGCAATTAAGAGTAAAAAAGAACTCTGCAAAGTTTGTAGTATGACTGTTTCCGAGCTAGAATTATATATAGAGTCTTGGAAGTGTCACAAATAACTGTCGCATACGAAAAATAATAGAAATAAAAACCGGATGCCGAAAAGGTTACAGAGTAGGCTTAACAGAGAAAAAAAAATGAATATGAAGAATTTAAGAAAACTCTCTCTTTCTAATACTGAATTAGAAAGAACAGTAGGAGCAGAATTAAATGGAGAGGAGACTCGGCAAATTTTAGGTGGATTTGCCGACACAGAAGATTCCTATAAATCTTGTTCAGGTCTTTTTAGTGGAGGTTGTAAACCTGGTTGTAAACCCGGTTGTGTACCAGGTAATAAATAACGAAAAGAACGATTGTTATTTAGTATTATTATGGAGCTACTCAGTTCTCATAAAAATGTTTAGAAAGAATGATTCTTGCTATTTGATGACTGGGTAGTTTTTTCTTTTTTCTATACATCTTATAATTAACAGATTAAATCACTTGATCCTAAAGCATATTTGGCTATTACTAAAACGACCATACTTAATAGTTTATGAAAAGATTTCCTTTCTTTAAGCAACATGACCAGATGCAATGTGGTATTACTTGCCTTCAAATGATCTGTAAATATTACGGCAAAGAGTATTCTTTAGATACATTGTCTAATTATTGTTATGTATCGGTTGAGGGTGTATCATTACATAATATAAGTGAAGCTGCAAATAAACTTGGTCTACATACTTTTTGTGGGAGGATAGAACTTAAGCAGCTTTATAAAGTTAATTTACCGATTATTTTACATTGGAATCAAAATCATTTCGTTGTATTATACAAAATAAAATATAAGAAAAACAGAAAGAGTCTCTTTTATATAGCAGATCCTGGTCGAGGGCTTTTAGTTTATTCGGAGGAAGATTTTATTCAATCATGGATAAGTAATATACATGCAGGAGCAGAAACAGGAATAATCATGTCAGCTCAAATTACTCCTTTATTTTACAAGAATACGATTGAAAATGACAATAAACACTCTAAACATTCCTTTCAGTTTTTATATGGCTATATAAAACAATATCGGCACTATTTTAGTCAAATTGCATTAGGATTATTGTTAGGTTGCTTATTACAGTTTATTTTTCCATTTTTGACTCAATCAGTAGTTGATATTGGAATAAAGCACCAGAATATAGGTTTTATATATTTAGTTTTATTAGCTCAATTAGCTCTGACTATTAGCCGGACATCTGTCGATTTTGTCCGCCGATGGCTTCTCTTACATATTAGCATGCGGATAAATATCTCATTAATTTCAGATTTCTTTATTAAATTATTAAAACTCCCAATGGCTTTTTTTGATACTAAACTTATGGGAGATTTGATGCAGCGTATAAATGATCATAACAGAGTTGAGAATTTTTTAACAACGCAGAGCCTTAATGTAATTTTTTCATTTCTAAGCTTTATCGTTTTTGGTGGTATACTGTTATGGTATAATGAACTTATATTTTTTGTGTTTATAACAGGAAGTTGTTTATATGGTTTCTGGATTGCTTTCTTTTTAAAGAAGCGTAAACAGTTAGACTATTTGACATTTGAAAAAAAAGCTGTGAATAATAACAGAACATACCAATTTATTACTTCAATGCAAGAAATAAAATTACAAAATTGTGAACAAAGACGTAGATGGGAATGGGAAGACTCTCAGGCAGATCTTTTTCATATAGAAATGAAACAACTTAAGTTACAGCAGACACAGGAGGCCGGAAGCATTTTTATAAATGAAGTAAAGAATATTATTATCACAATATTGGCTGCGACATCAGTTATTAATGGACAAATGACATTGGGCATGATGTTAGCAGTCAGTTATATTATAGGTCAATTAAATTCACCTATAGAACAATTGATGGGACTATTATATTCTGTGCAAAATGTCAAAATAAGTTTGGAGCGAATTAATGAGATTCATACAATGGAAGACGAGGACAATATTGATAAATTATATTCAATAAGATTAAAAGGTGTCTGTGATATTTATTTCAAAAATGTATATTTTAAATACAATAAGGGTGCTTTAAAAAACACGTTAGATAATATAAATTTTAGTATTCCAGAAGGGAAAGTTACAGCTATTGTAGGTGCTAGTGGAAGTGGAAAAACTACATTATTGAAATTAATATTGGGGTATTATCCAGTATTATCCGGAGAAATAACAATAGATGGAGTTCCATTAGAGAGATTTAACTTAAAATGGTGGCGAACAGAATGTGGAGTCGTTATGCAGGACGGAGTGGTCTTTTCTGAAACGATTGCCAGAAACATAGCAGTAGATGATGCACCAATAGATACAATCCGTTTAGCAGATGCCACCCGTATTGCTAATATCGATGAGTATATATTGAGTCTCCCTTTAAAATACAATACAAGGATCGGACAAGATGGTATAGGGTTAAGCCAAGGGCAAAAGCAACGGATTTTAATAGCCCGTGCTATATATAAAGATCCAAAATTTATTTTTTTTGATGAAGCTACAAATGCTTTGGATGCCAATAATGAAAAAATTATAGCTGAAAATTTGAATAAGTTTTATCAGGGGAGGACGGTTGTAATTGTAGCTCATCGTTTGAGCACAGTCAAAAATGCAGATCAAATTATTGTTATTGATAAAGGGAGTATTATTGAAATAGGAAATCACCTTTCTCTCATAAAAAAACAGGGGACATATTATAATCTTGTAATGAATCAACTTGAATTGGGCAACTGAATATGAAAGACTATAAACAAATAGAAATCAGAAGTGAAAAAGTTAAAAATATAATAGAGAAAATACCATCATCTTTGGTTAGATATGGAATTACTATAATTTTCATTACTGTCATGTTATTACTATGTCTAGCTGTATTTATGCCATACCCAGAAAATTTAGATATAGAAGTTACGGTGAGAAAAAGCAATGAAGGGGAAATATATGCAGAAGGGTTAGTTCCTTATCGCTATTTATCACAAATAGAAAAAGGAATGGGTGTCATACTGGAATTTGATGGATATTCAATGCCCTCCAATACACATCAGTATGAGATCCATTATATTGAAAATAATGTCTATATAATAAATGATGTAAATTATTTCAAGATCATGATCAGGGATAATAATGTAAAACTTAAAGAAAGGATGAAAGGAAAAGGTTTTATTCTTTTATCGAACAGGACATTATTTGAGCGAATTTTCACCTCTTTTGGTAAATAACTAATTGGAAAAGACTAAATATTCAGTTATGAAGCATGCGATATTGTTATTATGGCACAAAGATATTCTTCAATTAAAAGAATTAATATCTGTTTATGATTCAAACTTCTTTTTTTATATTCATTTAGATAAAAAAAGCAAAATAACGAAAGAAGATATTCATAGCCTAAAGCAAATGAAACAAGTGATAGACGTCTCTTGTAAATTTAGAATATTTTGGGGTGGATTTAATATTCTAAAAGCTGAACTCTACTTATTACGAAAAATAACAAAAGATAATTCGGTTGATTATATTCATTTTATGAGTGGGCAGGATTATCCAATAAAGAAGATGAGTGATATACATTCATTTTTCCAGGAGTGTATATCTTCAGCATAAAGTTTACCGATTGTCTTGATTTCGACTTAAGTGTTTTGATAAAAACGAGTATATTTATTAACTATCAAAACATTCGCTATCATGAGTAAAAAAACGAGTAGTTCCAGTA
>POVV01000487.1_pt1 | contig 24926 bp, 35 predicted proteins | sample 1560271 | NCBI WGS metagenome assembly POVV01 (sample SAMN08337232, study PRJNA429181) | Bioreactor metagenome, whole genome shotgun sequencing project. | biome: cows' rumen and soil; feature: anaerobic; isolation source: anaerobic chemostat enrichment culture, galacturonate as sole carbon... | reverse complement strand
CTGCAAATGGCTTCAGGGGCAGTCTACGACGAAGAGCGGGGGATAAAGCTAATCCATGATGCCAAGCTGGACGCCCTGGAGGATATCATCGAAGCGGCGAATGGGAAGCCTGTCATGGTGTTTTATAACTTTAAGCACAGTTTGAGTCGGCTGCAGCAGAGATTCCCGCAAGCCCGGGTACTGCGTAAGGGCAAAGACGGGAATCAAGATATAGCCGATTGGAATAGTGATAAGATCCCGCTGCTGCTATTACATCCTAAGTCAGCCGGGCATGGCCTTAACCTCCAAGAGTCCAGCTGCCAGACAGTCGTATGGTTCGACCAGATATGGAGCCTGGAGGAAGATCAGCAGGCGAATGCCAGGGTACACCGGCAGGGCCAAACTAGGCGAATAGTTGTCCTACGGCTGGTGGCTGTCGGTACCATGGATGAAGATGCCGTAGCGGCGTTAGAACGTAAGGCGTCCGGACAGGAAGCATTAATGCAGTCACTAAAAGCACGGATAGATAAAGTCAAGAAGGGAGCAGCATAGTTATGACTGACGGAACTGCAAAGGCACAGACCCACTACCAGCAGGCGGATATTCAGCCGATTGAGATTATGCAGATGTACTTAACACCTGAAGAGTTTCAAGGGTTTTTAAAAGGGAACGTGATTAAATACAGTCTCCGGGCGAATTACAAAGGCAGCAAGCAGGCTGACATTGACAAAGCCCAGCAATATGCTAAATGGCTGGGGCAGGCGCTACGAGGAGAAAAGATTGATCCGAGAGACGGGTGATTGGTATGAATAAGACAGAGTTAAACCAGTTATATTGGCTAAACAAAGAAACGGCGCAGCTCCAAAAAGAATTACTGGAACTGCGACAGCGAGGGATAAATATTTTACCGGTATTATCGGATATGCCGAAAGGTGGCGGCAGCCGGGATAAACTCAGCGACTATGTAGCTGAAGTGGTTATCCTGGAGGAGACAATCAAATTAAATCTCCAGAGGATATTCTACGAGCGCAATCGACTAGAAAGATTCATAGCAGATATACCGGAGTCGGATGTTCGATTGATTATGCGATTGCGACATATAAACGGGATGACCTGGGATTCGATAGCAGTGGAGCTTGGGTACACCGAGAGCGGCGTGCGAAAGCGGTATAACCGTTATTTTAAAAAAGTGTCCGCTTTTTCCGATTCAAAGTGTGATATAGTGTAAATACAGATACTTTTAAATACCTGCCGACTGGCGGGTATTTTTCATTTTTAGGAGGTGGCTTTGATGGCCGATAAGAATAAACCTAAGAAGCCCATACCCACACATACCGCTATTGTGCATCCGCCTACAACATCGCCTAAGAAAAAGGGCCTAACTGGGTTTGTACTGAAATGAACCCAGTATGTGATAAATGCCCACGTGAGCCGATTTGCAAGAAAGAAAAAACACCTTGCAGCGCGCTTGAAGCATTATATAAAATCGGCCAAGAGCAAGACCAGGAAGCCAAGGCAGAGCTTATTCAAGAATATGCCAGGCGAATAGGCGTGTTCGAATGCGAAGTGTCAGAAGAACTCCGGCTACTGGGTGAACGAGTTATCACCGGTATACGGGAGTTGTCTTATATTCCGGGTTATGACATTCGGATTGGCTATGTACTGAGCTATGAGTCTAAAAAGAAAGACGGCAAGATCATAGCTGCTGACTGCCGGAAGGTGGCCGGACCTTACAAGGCTTATTTGCCGTTTGACTTCATTGTGACTTTCTACGAGCCAAACATGAGCTACATGACGGATAACCAGCGTAAAGTGCTAATGCTGCATGAATTAAAACACATCGGTGTAGGGCCTAAAGGGCTAAGGGTGGAACCGCATGACATGGAAGACTTCATGAGTATTTTGGAGACTTACGGAATGCGTTGGAATGCTTTTAATAACGATGTACCAGACATATTGGCAGGTGGTGGTGTTGAAGAAAAAAACCGGACAAAACCGGACAAAATGGCAACCAGACGCAAGGCAGCGAAAAGTAGTTGAACTCCTTGTAAATCCTGATGATAAGCGCCCAAAAACTGAGAAACTAAAAGAGGTTGGAGTCCGGAGTTCCACTTTTTACGACTGGATGAAGAATGATAACTTTCTCAAGTATCTTAACAGTCAAGTAGATAAATATACTAGCGCTGAACTCCCGGGTGTCTGGAAGGCTCTCTTGCGACAGTGTAACATGGGTAATATCGCTGCCATTAAACTACTTTTTGACATGAAGGGTATGAATCCCGAATTCGCTCATAAGAAAGACGTTGAGCATCAGCGCTTAGATATCGAACGCAAAAAACTTGCAATTCTCGAAGCTAAAGCCGGTGGCGGAGGCGATGACATCCCAGATGATGGATTCCTCGAAGCTATGGCGGGGGCCGTTAAAAACATATGGAAAACGGAAGAAAATGGTTAAAAATACTGTGTGGAGTGGACATTTACATGTTTCTAAAAGGTAAAACCCGGAAACCCGCGTATTTGCTGGATTCCTATATTACCTTAATGAATATTATCGGACATAGAGGGTAAAAACGATGTTAAAAGCCGTCAAACAAAAAGTAGCTGCCGCGATTAAATTTGTTTCGTTTTCGCTAAAGCAGCTTCAAATTCTCACTTGGTGGATGGCGGGCAGCCCATATAAAAACTATAGTGGTATTATCGCTGACGGAGCTATCAGGGCCGGAAAAACGGTGCCTATGGCTCTTTCTTTTGTGTTCTGGGCTATGGCTGAATTCGATGGCCAGAACTTCGGTATGTGTGGTAAATCTATTGGCAGTTTCCATCGCAACGTGTGGAGTTGGTTACGGCCAGCACTCAGGGCCAGGGGCTACACCGTCATGGAGGTTCGCACAGGACCAGAAAAACACATTGTAATCCGGCGTAACGGGAAAACAAATTACTTCTACATCTTTGGGGGCAAAGATGAACGCAGCCAAGACCTAATTCAAGGTATAACCCTTGCCGGGATACTTTTTGACGAAGTGGCACTGATGCCGGAGTCGTTTGTCAACCAGGGTACTGGCCGCTGCAGCGTAACCGGCGCTAAGTTTTGGTTTAACTGTAACCCGGACGGTCCTATGCACTGGTTTAAAGTTAGCTGGCTGGATAAGGCTGCCGAAAAGCGCCTGCTGCACCTTCATTTCATCATGGACGATAATCCCAGCTTGGATGCAGAAACCAAAGCCAGGTACAAGTCTATGTATACCGGCGTATTCTTCGAGCGTTTTATTCTTGGCTTGTGGAAAGTTGCCCAAGGGGCCATTTACCGGGATTGCTGGTCTGACGAACTTTTATTCACCGATGCTGATATGGAACCAGGCCTGTGCAATAACCCTGCCTACCGCCGTTATATCGGCGTAGACTACGGCACAGCGAATGCCACCGTATATCTGGATGTCATTGATGATGGCCGGATTCTTTGGTTTGTCAATGAATACTACTACGACAGCCGAGTTGAGGAAAACGGCTATCGACAGAAGACTGACGGCGAATATGCCGATGACATGGAAACCTTTATTGACACTGGCGGCATTGCGCCGTCATTTTTCATTATTGATCCCAGCGCGGCCAGTTTTAAAGCTGAGTTGAAGCGGCGTAGCTTGCGTGTTCGAGATACCGAGGAAATCATTAACGCCGATCATGAGGTCATTGACGGAATCCGCATGGTGTCGTCTATGATGGCACAGCGTAAAATGCGAATCCACAAGACTAAATGTCCTAAGCTTGTTGAGCAGATATTATCCTACGTTTGGGATGAAAAAGCCATTGAGAAAGCCGGCAAGGAAAAGCCGGTTAAGGTTAACGACCACGCGCCGGACGCTGCCAGGTACGTGGTAAAAACGATGATTACAGCCAGGAGGTTAGCTGCATGAAAATAAAAGTTGTGTTCAAAAATGGTGTGGTTGTTGATTGTGAGGTTGAAAGTATCAATCATCTTGAAAACAGATTCGGTGATAAGGTAGGAATATCATATGTACCCAGTGAGACAGGGGTAACACCTTTCCAGATTAAGTATGATGAAATAGCCGGTATTTTCGAGGTAAAGTAAGGAGGCCTGCTGCATGAGCAGAAAACGCAAAGCCCGCCGCACGACTGACGCGGTAAAAACTAAAGATGCATTCCGCAATCAACCCGCGCGGCTGGGATTCGGTACGCCAAACTTGCTGGAGGCCACCGAATACCCAATGACCCGGCTGACACAGAACTGGCAGCTATTAAACAGCCTGTACCGGTCACACTGGCTTATCCGGCGCATTGTTGATGTGGTACCAGGCGACATGCTGAAAAATTGGATTAAGATAACAAGCCAGATGCCACCGGATGCATTGAAGCGGTTTGATAGCCTGGTGCGTAAGACCCAGCTAAAGAAACGATTACTGGAGGGGCTACGCTGGGGCCGCTTATATGGTGGAGCCGCCGGCATTATTCTGCTTGAAGGACAAGGCGATATGTTAGCTGAGCCGCTTGATCTGGACACGGTAATGCCTGGCACCTTTAAAGGCTTGCTGATATTAGACCGCTGGTCCGGAATTACGCCGCTTTCGACTGAGCTGGTTACAGATCTGAATGACCCGGATATAGGGCTGCCAGATAGGTATATTATCTCCAGTGAAACCATCTCTCGTGGTGTTGAAGTGCATCACAGCCGCCTGGTACGTTTCACGGGTAGGGACTTGCCTTACTGGGAGAAGCAGCAGGAAATGTACTGGGGCGCTTCAGAAGTCGAGCATGTTTTTGACGAATTGCGCAAGCGAGACAATACCAGCTGGAACATTGCCAGTCTGGTATTTAATGCTAATTTGCGCGTTATGAAGATAAAAGACCTGGAGCAGATGTTTACTACTCTGGATGAACAGGCTGTCCAGGAAATATACAACGTTATCCAGGCGCAAAATTGGCTTATGAATAATTCCGGCACGCAATTATTAGGTGCAGGCGATGAATTTCAAACTTTCCAGTACTCTTTTAGTGGCTTGGATAAGGTGTACGAAAACTTTATGATGGATCTGGCTGGTGCTGCCGAAATGCCCGTTACAAAGCTGTTTGGTAGGTCTCCCGCAGGAATGAATGCTACCGGGGAATCTGATATGCAAAATTATTATGACAAAATTGAAGGAGATCAGGATACCTATTTAGGCTCGAATATTGACCGGCTATTACCGATTCTTTTTATGTCTGAATTCGGAGCTATACCGGATGATTTAGATTATTTATTTAATCCGGTTCGCCGTCCCAGTGTTAGTGAAAGTACGGATCTTGCAAGTAAACGAACCACAGCCATTAAGGATGTATATGACAGCGGCTTAATCAGTCAAAAGACTGGTCTTAAAGAACTGCGCCAAATGTCAGAAGACACAGGAATGTGGACTAATATCACTAACGAGGATATTGAAATGGCCGACGACACTACCCAGCAGGGCGAAATACTGCCGGACCTGGATGAATTGATGTTAGGCGGTGAATCACATGAATAATTCACTGATTTTAAAATGTCCTAAATGCGGTCATCACTTTTACCAATGGCTTGAAGGCGTTTCTTATTGTGGCCGGTGTTATAGGTGCGGATTGACATTAGCAGGCATCCACCGTGACAATCAAAATGTTCCAATAACACAATTGGAGATAGACCGTTTTGCTAAATACACCATTGTTGTGGACGATAGCAATGAAACCTGAAGGCTGGGAAGCCCAGCGTAGAATTGAATCCGATTATGACCGCGCCCTGCGCCGGGTAATTGAACGCTCCTGGCAGATAATCGGGTATGACCCAGACTTGATGAATCCTTGGGATCTGATACGAAGAATTGAACGTCTGGCCGGCACAGGAAGCTTTGAACATTTTGCCATGGCAGCTGCCAAGAGAATGGTTACTCAGACTTTTTTCGATACTGCAAAAACCTGGCGACAAGCAGCAAAAGGTGGTTCAAAAGGCCGGTTGATTTTTGAAGTTTTGAAAAATGAAATGCAGGGGCCAATCGGCAATACGGTGTATGCGCTGATTGACCGTAATGCAGGTATTATTCGCAGCATGCCTTTTGACCTGGCCGCGCAGGCGACGCGGTATATTCAGGCTGAAACGCTCAAGGGTAAAAGGCATGAACAGATTGCTCAGGAACTGCTTGCCAAGTTCCCGAGGATGACGGCCAGCAAGGCAGCAGTAATCGCTCGTACAGAGGCGAGCAAGTCTCACACAGCGCTAATACAAGCGCGGGCCGACCGCTTAGGTCTAACCTGGTACGTGTGGCGTACAAGCCAGGATGGCCGCGTCCGGAGCAGCCATAAACACATGGAAGGCGTCTTATGCCGGTTCGACACGCCGCCAGCGCCTGAATTACTGGCTGGTGAAGGCAATGTGGGGACTTACAATGCTGGTGAGATTTATAATTGCCGGTGTTACCCTGAACCGCTAATTGACATTATGGATGTATCCTGGCCGCGTAAAGTCTATTACGGTGGCAAGATCGTAAGAATGAGTAAAGAACAATTTAGGAAGGTGGCGTAATTATGAAAGATGAGTACACAATACGGCTTACAAAAGACGGTACTGCTTGGGTAGCCCATACCGGTGTCGACTTACAAGTCGGTATTGTAGGGTGTGGGAATACTGTCAAAGAAGCACTTGTTGAACTTGCCGACAACTTGACCGCTGATTAGGCGGTTATTTTTATGCCAGAAAGGGGGTGAACCATGCGCGCGTTTTACGGGACACGTTTCAGTCCCAATATGACCAAAACACCGGAAGGCTTTTTAATTTGTCACAGCGTCCCCATTGCCCGTACCGGCTGGCAGGAATACTTGCCGCGAGAAATCGGATTACCCGGTGAGCAACTTATCAAAGTGTACCGGTCTGAGGAGGAAGTTTTTAGCCCGGCTACTGTTGCCAGTTTTGAGGGTAAGCCGACTACGGACGATCATCCTGCACAAGATGTACGGCCGGATAACATTGCTGCCTACGGTAAAGGACATGCCCAAAACATACACCGCGGTAGCGGTAATCAGTCCGATATGCTTCTGGCTGATCTGGTTATTACGGACCCAATTCTCATATCTGAGATCGAAGCTGGCAAGCGCGAAGTCTCCTGCGGCTACGATTGTGATTACGCCTCCAGGAGTGATGGAAAAGGATATGACCAGGTGTCGATTCGCGGTAATCATGTCGCGGTTGTAGAAAAGGGCCGCGCAGGGCCGCAAATTGCTATACGAGATTCTAAACCAAAAACGCAAGGAGGAAAGAAGATGCCTAAAATTGAGAAAAACACGCTAATCGGAAAAATATTAACAGTGTTTTCCCGGGATGCCGAGCCGGAGGAAGTGGCCGCCGCCCATGAAATGTTAGGAGGGCAGAAAGAGCCGGTCAAGGACGAGGAAATGCACAGCGAGCAGAAGGAAGAAAAATTCTTTGGTGAGTTGTTAGCTGCTATCAAGGCTTTACAGGCTGATGTGGCTGAGCTAAAAGCCGCAAAACCTGCAGCTGAAGCCAAGGACGCCCTAACCGAATTAGAAGAGGAAATGACCAACGGTAAGCTGGATGCTACCGACGAAAGTCAAGAGGAAAGTGTCACCATCCCGGTAGAGGAAATGAAGAACGAAGACGGCTCTAAAGTCATGGATGCTAAAACCATGGACAAGGCCACTGTGCTGGCGACTATAAAGGCCATTAAGCCGATTATTGCCAATCTGCCGGCAGTGGAGCGCCAAAAAGCTTCTGACGCTCTGACCAAGGAGCTCAGGGCTGCTATGCAAAAGCCTACGCCGACGCAGGACGCCTACACTGAGATCCTGAAGCGCAAGCAAGCAGCTGACGCTAAGGCTGCCGCCGGCCAAGAAGACTTTGGCAAAAACTGCGCCAAGCGCAATCCACATATGAAGGAGGGTAAATAATGCCTGGTAAAGCAATAGGAATCTCATTTAATTTTGGTTACCCCGGAACTATCTCCAGGCTAGGGGATGAAATCAGCCGGACGCGCCCATTTAAAAGCGGCACTGACGTTATTTACTTTGGCGATCCAGTTATTATCAATGCTGATGGGACAACACAGAAATTTGGTGCAGCGAATACTGCCGCACAGTTTGCTGGCGTGGCCATGCGCAAAATAAAAGGCGCTACGCAGTATTTGAATCAGAACAGAGCGTTTTATACCGACCAAGACCCGGTAGATATTTTAGAGCGTGGCGGTGTAACGGTAAATGTCAATGTAGGCACTCCTACAATTGGGGGCGCGGTGTATATCCGTATTGCTGCAAATGAATCTATTCCCGCCGGAGTTGTTGGTGGCTTCGAGGCGGCAACGGATGGAACTAATACTATCCAGCTCACAAATGCCAAATGGGCGACATTAAAAGATGCCAACGGAGTGGCAGAACTAACCATTCTGACCCGGCAGGGCGTATAAGGAGGATATCATGAAGAAAATATACACACTCGATGGCGCGGCTGGAGTCCCGCAGGGCGTTTCCCTGCGACCTATGACTATGGACGCTGCTGCTATCTCCGGAGGCAATACTTTTCTGGTAAGTGAATTAGAGAAGTTAGATCCAACCTTGCTGGAGCCGCTTTCCAGTTCGACCTACGCAAGAGATATTCCGATAGAAAGCGGCGGCGGCTGGGTAGAAACCACGTCTGTAATGAACGTGGATTACGCAGTAAGTGGCGGTCAAGCTGACGCTGTTGGCGGCGTACAAAATAACATCCGGCTAATTCAGGCAAATCTAGGTAAAGATTTATTTAAAGTATTTCCATACGAGATTGGCCTTAAAATCAAGTTTGTTGATATGGAGCGAGGTAAGGTTACGGGCCGGAGTCTGGAGCAAATTTACGATGACGGGATTCGGCTAGACTGGGATAAATACCTGGACAACAATACTTACCGAGGGCAAGCAGCATACGGAACATATGGCCTATTGAATCAGCCTAGAGTTACTGTCGGATCTGTAGCTCAAAACGCGGCGGGCACATCCACTCTATGGAAAAACAAGACACCTGATGAGATTTTGTATGACATTAATCAGGAGATTACGGCAGCCTGGGCAGCTGCAGAGTATGATCAGGCTGCTGTGGCAAATCACATCCTGATTGACCCGGCCAATTATGCATATATCGCTAGCACGAAAGTTTCAGGGCAGGCCGATAAGACCATCTTAACCTTTTTACTTGATAATAATATCGCAAAAGAAAAAAAGACGGATCTCTTCATTGGCGATTGCCGGTGGTGCGCAGGCGCAGGTGCTGGAGGAACAAACCGGATGGTAACGTACGTAAACGCGAAGCGATTTATTAACGCGCCGATCCCGGTAGCTCTTTCCCGAGTCATGACGCAGCCGGTCGTGGGGACCGCTAGCTATGACAGCTTATATGTGGGGAATGTGGGTGAAATTCAAGTTAGGTACACACAGCCTATCCGCTATGCGGACGGGATTTAAGGAGGCCATTATGCGGATATTTACAAAAAAATCATTTGAGTTTAAAAACGCGGACGGGGAAAAAGTAATTACCCGTCCGCTTGATTTTGCTGATGTACCGGACTGGGCAAAACAAGATCCGATTTTCGGCTGGGGTGTCGCGGACGGCGATATCACTGTAACAGAAACCGTCAAGGACGAAGCTGCAGCCGAAAAGAAGGCCACCAGTAAACCGGTGAAGGAATAGCTGTGTACAGCTATGACAGCGGCAGCGGAAGTCTAATTGCTGCCGCTTCTAATTTGCGTTCCGGTGATAATCCGCCGTTTGAGTTGGATGACTTTTACGCACTGTACCCGGCTTACGGCCCAAGGGAAACCCCGCCTGAAGATCCTGAAGGCGAACCATCGGTAGCTTACCTAGTAGCTCCAGGCATTATCGAAATGTATATCGGCATGGCTGATGCCGTAGTGAAGGAATCCCGCTGGCGCAAACAATGGAAGTTTGCCATGGGGTTGTTTGTGGCTCATTTTCTCACGCTGTACCTGCAGAGCCTGGCTGATGCCAACAGTACAGCCTCCCAGGTGGTAGCTGCTGGCCAGACGCGAGGGCTTATGTCCTCTAAGTCTGTTGGTGATGTATCGGTCAGCTATGACTTTTCTACCATCGCCCAGGGACTTGATGGCTGGGCAGCTTGGAATCTGACTACATTTGGCCAGCAATACGCAACACTGGCCAGAATGGTTGGCAAAGGCGGGATGTATGTATGGTAAAAGGTACAGTGGGGGTTGTGTCCAAGGGTGATCCCAATATCCTGCGCAAAATTATGGCCGATTTAGGCAAGCTGGAAGTGTACGTTGGTATCCCGGAAGCAGAAGCCAGCCGGCAAAGCGAAGGGGAAATTAATAACGCTGAACTGGCCTACATCCACACACATGGTGTCCGGGCTAAATCCATGCGCGAAAAAATGCAGACTAATATGGATAGTGGTCTAGCCTATTCAAAAGCTTATGAAATGTATATCCAGGAGCATGGCTCTCCACTGTGGCACTCGCCGGCACGTCCGATTATCGAGCCAGCCATTGAAAAACATAAAGACGCTATTGCTGATAAACTCAAGCCTGCTATGCAGGCAGCCTTAAACGGCGATAGCCAGGGCGCGCGCGACGGTTTGGAGAAAGCAGGCATGTTTGCGGCGAACAAGGTTAAAGATTATTTTGTTGACCCCGAAAACGGCTGGGAAGAAAACAGTCCTAAAACCATTGATGCCAAGGGCAGTAATCGACCGCTTGTTGATACCGGTGCACTCAGGCAAGCAATAACCTATGTGGTTGGTGATAAGAAATGATTAATGTTGCTGAGCTTATCCATGATCCTGATTTTTGTCAGGAATATACTTTATACCGTAAAACAACAGTCCTGGTGGGCGGCCGTCCTAAATCCTCGGAAAAAGCCTTGCGGCGGACTGGCATTATTACCACCGCTACAACAAAAGACCTGCTGCAAGTACCGGAGGGAGACCGCGTAAAGGGAATTGTCGCGGTATACGATACGGAAGAATTGCGCCTGACCAGCGAAAACGGCACAGCAGATGAATTTGATTGGCATGGTGAGCGCTACCGATTATTTCAGTTGTGGCCATACAGGGATTATGGCTACTATAAAGCGCTGGCAGAACGAATTGCAGGTGATTAATTTGTTTGAGACAACCGAACAAATAGAGGATTTTTTTTGGCAGCTTACCATGCGAATCTTGGGATACAATCCGGATAATTTTAATAACCCGGATAACCCGCCGGCATGTATGCCAGTTCGGATTGCCTGGCCGACAACGGGCGCGCCAGCATGGAAGATATCTGAAGATGTAGTTTTTATCCGGTTGATTCCGCGTGAAGACGACGACTACGCCAGGCAGATTGACAGCGAATACAAAGCCCATGCGGCGACTGTTATTAAAAAATCCAGTAGAACGCGCATCTGGGAAGTACAGTTTGTTGCTTATGGACCAAATGCCCAGACGGCAGTCAATAAAATTAAAGACGGTGTTTTCCGGCAGGATATTAAGCGCCTGTTATCGGAAAGTGCCGTTTTTTTAATTCCTAATATGCCGCCCTGCCGGCGCGTCCCGGAGCTGTTTGCCGGGCAATGGTGGAACCGCTGGGATGTTAGTCTAACCTTTAACGAACTGTATCAGTTGCCGGATGAAGATGTGGGGCGCATTGAGTCGGTAGAAATTAGATTTAATCAATAAGGAGTGTGAAATATGGCGGGAAAAACTTTACCTTTGGAACCGGTCATTAATATAATCGTTAACTTGGCAGCCCGATCAGCGGTACGAAAAGCGTTTGACCTGGCGTTGTTGATCGGCGAAACAGATGTTATTACCCCAGAAGAGCGAATCAAAGTCTACTCCGGCATCAGTGAGATGCTGGAGGACGGTTTTACTTTGGATGACCGCTTATACAAAGCCGCCGCCCTTATATTTGGTCAGGCGAAAAAACCGCAACGTGTAGCCATCGGCTGCATTAGTGTACCTGAAACACCGGTAGGAGCTATGCAAGCCTGCCGGGAAGCTAACGGCGAATGGTATGTCGGTATCTTTTGTGCAGATGTTACTAAAGCGGAACATCTGGCTGTTGCCGAGTACATTGAGGCGATCAAGCCCAACAGTCTATATGCCTACACGACTAGCGATGCGGATGTGCTAACTAATGCCGATGGAAATATATTCGCAGCAATGAAAGCAAAGAACTATCGCCGCAGCTTCGGCCAGTATTCTAGCAAGCATCCCGACGCCATTTGTGCCATTGTTGGCTGGGCAATGGGGGCTATGACCGGCACAGCCGGCAGCGCTTATACGCTGGCCTATAAAACTGAGGTTGGTGTAGAAACCGAAAATTCGATCGGTGTCTTTTCCTCTAGTGCCGTGAACACGATTAAAGCCAATAACGGCAATGTCTATATCAACCGTGGCAGCTACTACGACATTTTCGAAGAAGGAACCATGGCGGACGGCACATGGTTCGATGAAATAATTTTCCTGGATAAGTACCAGAACGATATGCAATTGTCATTAATGGATTTACTGGTTCAGAATAACAAAATTGCTCAAACTGAAGCAGGTATGACGCAGTTGATTAACGCGATTAAGGAAGTCTGCGAAGACATGAACCGAGTCGGCTTTATTGAATCCGGTGTCTGGAAAGCGGCCAATATCTTGAACCTTAAAACGGGCGATACCCTACCGGGTGGTTATTTCATTCAATCTGAACCCATTGATGCCCAGTCTCAGGCTGATCGTGACGCTCGGAAAGCACCGCCAATCTATGTATCATTGAAACTGGCCGGAGCTATTCACCACGTAACTGTTCAAGTAGATGTAAACAGATAAGGAGGGATTTATATTATGTCAAATAGCACATACAGTTTTACAGACGTAAACGCGACTATCTCTCACCCTTCTTATGGTGCATACACCGTTCAGGGTGAGGGCATTGGCGATATCACGATATCCAAGCTAACTGACCGTACTGTGCATGATGTGGCGGCGGACGGCAGCATTATGATATCAAAAATTGCCGGCAACAATGGGAATGTAACTATCAATGCCCAACAAACGTCTTCTCTGCACAAATTTTTGCAAGGGCTTTTTAACTACCTGTGGAGTGCCAATACCGATGAATGGGCACAGATCAGCCTAACAGTACGGGCACCAAAGATGCAGAAAACCTATTACTGCACTGGCGGCGCTTTCGTTAAAGAACCGGATGAGCCGTTCCAGGCGCAGGGACAGCGTGTGCCATGGGGTATACTCTTTGCCGATGTTCAACGACTGCCGATTTAAGGAGGATACGAATTTATGTCAAAACGGGAAACGGAAAAAATCATTACAATTGGTGATCGCAAATTTAAGATTGAAAAGTTCGATGCTTTGACCGGCAGCTATATTGCGTTTACCCTAGCGGAAAAGTTCCTACCGATGGGATTGGAAGCTAAAGCCGGGCTTACTAATATGCCCAAAGGACGGGAACTATTATCCCGGGAGGAATTTACGCAGTTACAAAAAGACTGCCTGGGTGTAGTCAGTGAAATCCTGCCAGCCGGTGCCCGTCCAGTCATCGCAGAGAATGGCCATTGGGGGGTAAATGATATTGCAAAGGACACACGCCTGGTGCTCTTACTCACTATCCATGCCCTGGCGTTTAATATTGCCGGTTTTTTCGGCGGCGAAGGCCTGATGGAATTGAAAGCAGGCCTTGCGGATATATTCCCTGCGAATGCGTCAACCTCAACAGGTATGCCTACGCCCCGGTAACCGCCGGCATGTGGCAGCAACACGAAGTCTGGGACGGCACATACACACTGGATGACCTAATGGATGCACATGAAATATTGGTAGTGCAAGCAGAAAACCGCTACCGGGCTGAGAAATATGCTGAGCAACAAAGGAGGAATAATCCGTGATAGGTGAGGTTATAAAAGAATATCTAGTTAGTCTGGGTGTCAAAATTGACAAGCCAGGCTTCAGCCAGATGCAGACAACTCTTAACCAGACCAGTGGTGTTGTATCCTCCAGTACGTCCGGATGGACAAAGGATTTTGTTAAAGCTGGCACTCTTATCAGTACTGCGCTGGCCAGTATAACCGCCTCCGTTGCCGGTATCATGACGGCAACTGCTAAGCAGGACCTGGCTATGGAGAAGTATTCCCGAAGTATGCTGGTGTCTAAGAGCGCAGCTCTGGAAATGAAAACGGCCATTGACGCCCTGGGCGAATCGGTACAAGATATTCAGTTGTCGCCGGAACTGATGAGCCGGTACAGGGCGTTAGTGACCGATAGCCGCGGCATGAAGGTTGGTGGCGACTATGCCAGCACGATGAAAGAATTCCGGGATCTTATTTTCGAGTTTACGAGATTAAAGCAGGAAGGTAGTTATGCCCTGCAGTGGGTAGGCTACTACCTTATGAAGCATCTGCTTAATCCGCTGCGAGAGGGCAAAGCTACTTTTAAATCTTTCAATGATAGCGTTATAAAAAATATGCCTGTGTGGACAGAAAGAATAGCGCGTGGTCTGATATACGGTGTAAATGTCGGCCGGCACTTCCTGGCGCTACTAAAGGCCATTGGAAAGACCGGGTATGACGTATGGGATTCATTTCCCGTCGGTGTAAAAATTGCTATTGCCGCGCTGTCTGCTTTGTCTTTATTTATACAGGCGACACCGATGGGCAAGTCTATTGCACTAATTAGTGCAATGCTGCTCCTAATTGACGACTATTTTGGCTACATGGAGGGCAAGCAGGCTGCATTTGGTCCGTTGTGGGATAGGTTAAATCAGACACTGGATAAGAGCGGTAAATACACCGGTAAGTTAAAAACGGCAATCAGTGACACTTGGGATGAATTACGGGTGTTGTGGGCAGAGTTTGAGAAATCAGAAGGACACACACTGTCTGTTAAAACCATGTCAGATCTGTTTGTTTTAATAGAAGAAACGTTAACAACACTGATTGCTTTATCCGACGTAGCTTTTACGCAAATCGGGAAAGCAACAGCCAAAAATGGCGTACTCCATGAGTTTAAAGAATTATTTTACGATACCGGGCAGGCCATTGATGATGTTGCGGTAGGACTTACCGAAGTCATGAAGCAGTTAGGGTTACTATCCAGTGATTCTAAATATAAAGGCTTTTGGTCATGGTTTGGTGATGAGCTTAGCCGGCAATTGAAAAGGCTTGCCAACTTCGGTTCGATTATGGCCAAGCTCGTGCAATTGAACTGGGCTATTATGGGGGGCGACTTTAAAAAAGCTGGTGCTATTAGCCGTTCTATTCTTGGCGATGCTGGCAGTATTCTGGGCTCTTATTTTGATGATGGGAGTAAGGCTGAGGCTGGGGGGCTTGGCTACAAAGAAGGTTCTATAAGCGGTTTGAGCGCCGAAGAAGCGGAGGCAGAGCCTTATATTCAGGCAGCTGCAAAGGAATTTAATGTTGATCCAAACTTGTTAAGGGGTTTGATTAAAGCAGAATCAGGTTTTCGGTCGGACATTGTTTCGCCTGTTGGTGCAATTGGCTATACACAGCTAATGCCGGAAACCGCAAAAGGGCTAGAGGTCAATCCGTGGGATCCTCTCGACAATATCAGAGGTGGAGCAAAATATCTTAGTCAAATGCTTGCTATGTTTGATGGGAATGCTGAATTAGCGTTGGCGGCCTATAATGCCGGCCCAGGGGCTGTTGATAAATATGAAGGTATTCCGCCGTACGAGGAAACAAAACAATATGTTCCTAAGGTATTAGGTTTTGCAGAAGAATACCGAAACAGGACAATACATAATTCATTAACAGCCAATACGCCACCAGGAGATTCATTTCAAAATCCACCTGATGATATGCGTGACTTAACATGGATGGATAGATGGCGAGAATGGTGGCAACAGTTTTCCAGTGCTGATTCGTCAGCAAATTCCCTTGTTCGTCCATCCTCCTATTTCGCAAACGCCTTTGCAAGCGCAGACCCCATGATAGTAAATAGCCTAATGCGTGGCGGTTCTCCCGCATACGCTCAGGGGTTGGGTGGAAGTACAACTAACATAACCTACCAAGTTGACGTTGGTGGCGTTGAGGTAAAAAACACGAACGCCGCAGCCGAAGACATCGGCAGAGAAGTTGGTAACAAGACGGCTTCGAGTATTCATGACAGAGCTGAGTATTTTAAGATGAATCGGGTGTTGAATGGGATTCAGTCATAAAGAGTCTGCACGATATGTGCAGACTCTTGCTTAGCGAGGTAGTAGTTTATCATAAAACTCTGTAGCATCTTTTTCATTAAAATAGAATACAAAATGTGTTGAACCAATTAATCCATTTGCTCCGCACGATGTACTTGCTATTAGATAGATTCTTTTACTTTTGGGGGTGATTACTCTCCAAAGTGATTTTCCAAAGTTTAAATTTCCAGTATCTGATAATTTTGTGACTGAGTAATTTCTTGAACTAAAATATGTATCTAAGTCTAATTTAAACGACTTTGTGTCACCATCTATATTTTTTTTGATTTGAACAGGGGATATATTTAATTGAAGTTGGACGGAATTAAATCCCCAATACAATGGACTAGTATAAACGTAATCAGCAGTATAGCCTAGTGGAACGCGCGTATTTTTAAGCAATCCATTTTCAAAAAGTTGTTCTGTTTTTTCGTGAGCTTTATCGTTAAATAGCACTCCAATTTTCCCACCAAAATAGTATAGCGGATCCATATTTTTAGAGCCGATAGGATGAATAGCATTTTTGTCTAACCAATATAAAAATTCTGGACATGCTTTTTTAACATTTTGATTGCTTACGATAGACTGATTTGAATTATTATAAGCAATGAAATTTTCGACTATATCTATGAATTCGTAACTTTGTGAGGCTTGGAACTCTATAGGTTCTGGAGGTTTACTCGATTCCGCAAGCGAAATCCCCGCATCAAATAGCATAAAAAACACTGCCAACAATACGACCCACAACTTTTTCATAATATCACGACCTTTTTTTATTTATTATTATAACAAAATTTTGCAAAATTATAAGAGGAGGTAGCAAAAATGCTCAAATATGGCAATGACGGTAAACCCCTATTTAATGAGCATGATTTCCAAAAGAGCGTTATTAAGACATTCTCAGAGTGCGGATTAACTGTTCAAGAGGCAGAGGAAACACTAGAACGCTTAAAAAATGATTTAAAAAACCATTCGGTTATTTGCGATAAATATTGATTACCTTATATTCATGGCTAATTGCAAAACTAACATTTCCGACTGTTAAGCGTATAAGCTCATCAGTACCTTTTTCACGGGTAACAATTACTTGAACTTCTTTATCAGAAACTACGATAGCCTCTTGTTCATTAGTAAAAAGTTTTAAGTTGTCGCTTACCGGGTTTAAATCCCAGCCTAAGAATTCAGACATTCAAATCCTCCTGTTAAGCGTCTAGTGTTTCAAAGCACCTTTCGACACTAACCAATAAATTCCTGTAATATCCTGTAAAGGATGTGATTATCATCGGCATAAAAAAAGGCCTGTCAGTAGACGGCTACAATTATTTTTCTGATATTCTGTCCGGCAAAAAAGAGCCAGGCTGGATGGACTTTTCACAGCAGATTGCCAAACTTACCGGTAAATATGAACTGCTTAACATGGTATCTGGGATTGCCAACCTGGATACTTTTTTATTTCGCACGCCAAAATGGCCGATCGGCGGCGTCTATTTTGACGGCATTATGCGCACAGAACATATTAGCCGTGTCCGGTCGACGCAATACCCTGTACAGACCGGTGTAACCATGACTGACCATGCTATTATTGAACCAGCAGAGTTGACCATTGAAATTATGATGAATGATTGTCATACCACTTCATTTGTGACCAACAACCCTTTCCTGGATACGGTATATAACTCCTTACAGCTAATCAAATGGTACTCTAACTGGCAGCCCATTGAACGAAATACTTCTACCGGGGAGCGATCTGCTAGAACATGGATGACACTAAAAGCCATGCAGCTATCCAGGCAGCCAATGGTGGTGGAAACCAGGCTCCAGAAATATGAAAATATGCTGATTGAAGAATTATCAGCGCCGGACGATGTAAAAACCATGAACGCTCTGAAAGCTACTGTTCGCTTGCGAGAAATTATTGTTGCCAATGTGGCTGAGACTCAGGCCAGCGCGCGTGTTGCTGCTTACAGGCAGACAAATGGCGGACAGGTGGCGGCGCAGACTGCAGATGTTAATGATACGCTGGCTAATAAGATTAAAACGGGGGCAGGGCTATAATGCTTAGTATAATCCCAATTCAACCCATTCCTAACCGAATATTCAGCAGCAAAATACCAGTTGATGGACAGAACAAGACGCTACAATTTGAACTACAATACAATGAATTAGCCGAATACTGGTTAGCAACTATCCGTGATGAAAATGGGAATGACCTTATTAGCTGCCTGCCGGTTATCCCGGCACAGAATATCTTGGAGCAATATGAATATCTGGGCATTGGCAGCGCCTACGTTGTGCCAGCGCAGACAGTGAAAGAGCAATGGCCGTCCCTTAACACTTTGGGCAGTACCTGGTATCTGGTTTGGGGCGATACTGACGGAGGGGATGTAAGTGGCTGAGGAAAGCAAGGAGCGAACGGGCAGGCTATATGGCCGTAAATGGAAGGTAACAATCTATAAAACGGCCTACAAAACCACAAAAAATAAGGATGGAACCTCCTCTATTACTGTTGAGGACCCGGAGCACAGTACCGCTGTTGATGTATCGCTATTGCGTTGCGTGTTTAAAGTGGAAGCTGCAATTGAGACTCAGGTAGCCGTCTGTACACTGGAAGTTTACAACATGAACCCGGCCGCCGAGGGCGATATTATCCGAGAGGGCTTTCAGGTGTCTATAGAAGGCGGGTATGGGGAAAGCCAGTACGGCGAAATATTTACCGGTAATGTTGTGCAGGTTTTACGAAACAGAGAAAACGGCGTGGATTACAAGCTAGAAATCCTAGCACTTAGGGGCAGCTCCACGTTTGACCTCAACTATGCCAAATGCAGTATTGCCGCCGGCAGTAAGCCGCGTGATGTGATTGATGCTTTGACCCGGAACTCCCGGCAGGCTATTACCATCGGTGAAATCAGTCCAAATCTCTCTGACCAAGCATTGCCACGAGGGAAGGTCTTGTTTGGCACACCTAGCCAGTATTTGCGTGATATAGCAATCGGTAACGATGCCTACTACTGGGCTGGCGAAGACGACAAGTTGATTGTTAAAAAAATCTCTGACGAGATCCCAGCCGATCAGGTTCTAGTTTTAACTCCGGATACAGGTCTTGTTGGCACACCTCAATATGGTGATGACGGCATACATATCAAAATGTTGCTTGACTGTCGAGTGAAATTGTTATCACTAATTAAAATTGATAATGAGTTAATCAGAAAATCTCTGCTAAGTATCAATGTTGGCGGAGGTAATAACAACCTAGCCCAGCAAAGCCAGTTTGACGAGGACGGCGAATATCAGGTATTTAAGCTTGTTCATCAGGGTGACACCTACGGAGATACCTGGACAACTGAAGTTATAGGCATTGGCCGCAACGGCAGGGGCGGATTGCTTGTATCTCTGGAAAATGCTAACCAAACTTCGCGATAGGAGGTGTAAAATGCCAAAACTCAATGAGCGAACACAAGACCCGGTAGAGCTGCAGCAGCGGTTCCGCGATGTTATTTCTGCAGGCTTGCGGGTGGCAGCCCCTGGAATTATCCAGACCGTGGATTATGCCAAGCAGACCTGTACAGTGCAGTTGGCTATTCGGGAACGATTAAATTTTAATGGCAGTCTGGAGTGGGTGGAGATTCCATTGCTCCTGGATGTGCCATTTTTTATTTACTCAGGCGGCGGCTATTGTCTGACCTTGCCGGTGCAACCAGGCGATGAATGCCTAGTAGTTTTCGGCGACAACTGCATGGATGCCTGGTGGCAGTCAGGCGGCGTGCAGAACCAAATTGAGCGCAGGCGCCATGACCTGTCTGATGGATTTGCCATTGTTGGTTTTCGGAGTCAGCCCAATGTAGTTAGCGGCTATTCTCCCGGTACAGCTCAGCTCCGCAATGCGTCCGGTAGTGCTTACATTGAGATTGCCGGAGATAACATCAATATTGTTGCAGCCGGCGAGATCAAAATAAACGGGCAAATTATTCGGCTTAATTAGGAGGGATGTTTTATGCCAAGACAAACCCGGCTAGGCGACAAAGATACTGGACACGATGCTTGCCCGCCGCGAGGACTTGCCGAAGGCAGCAGTAATGTACTGGTCAACGGCCTCCCGGCTGGCAGGGTAGGTGACGCTTACGCAGCCCACGGATGCCCGGACCACGCACCCCATAGCGGCGTTATTGCCAGCGGTAGTGCTACTGTATTTATAAATGGAAGACAGGCTGGCCGCATTGGCGACCCGGTCAGCTGTGGCGGCAGCGTGGCCGAGGGCAGCCCGGATGTATTGGTAGGGGGTTGACATGATTTACCGCAAACTTGATGAAAAAGGCGATTATGTCTTCGGCCGAAATCAAAACAATTATATCGATGGCGCTGCTGCAGTTAACCAAGCCGTTGTTACCCGTCTGCGCCAGCTTATTTATGAGTGGTGGGAAGATCTTGAGGACGGAATCCCCGTCTGGCAGAAAATCCTGGGCAATCGCAATAAGCAGGAAGCGGAGCAGATTATCAGGGAGCGCATCCAGAAAACCAAGTATGTCAAGAGCATTCTGGCGTTTACGGTCACATGGGACAATGAAAAACGGACTCTGAGTATTCAGGCGTCCATTGATACTGAGTTTGGCCAGACGGAGATAAGTGAGGTGATTGTCTGATGGCCTATTTTGCTCCATATATTGATGATAGCGGATTGCATATTCCATCTTACAATGACATCCGCGATGACCTGATTGCTCAATTTAAGCAGATTTATGGGCAAGACATCTATCTGGATAACGAAAGCCAGGACTACCAAATGATATCTGCGTTTGCCCTGAAAACCTACGACACCATGCAGCTCCTGCAGATTATTTATAACAATCGCAGTCCCAAAACAGCAGTCGGCAGTGCCCTGGACGGCATTGTTAAACTCAATGGCATTAAACGTAAGGCAGCCAGCTACAGCACCTGTGTACTGACTCTTACTGGGATAGCCGGCACGACTATAAGCAACGGGGTTGCTGAGGACGATGCCGGGGTAAAATGGAGCCTGCCGGCTACAGTAATGTTTACCGGTGTAACAACTCTTGTTAGCGCGATCTGCAACGAAATTGGTGATATTGAGGCCGCGCCAGGTACAATTACAAAAATAGTTACACCGACGAAGGGATGGACTAGTGTTACAAATGCTGTGCCAGCTGTTACCGGCGCACCAATAGAGACGGATGAAAGTTTAAGGCAGCGGCAGTCTATCAGTGTTGCAATTCCTAGCCAGAATATGCTGGATGGGACTATTGCTGGTATTGCTGATGTCAATGGCGTAAAGCGATATAAGGTATATGACAACGATAGTAATGTAACTAACGAACACGGTATTCCCGGCCATACTATTGCCGCCGTGGTAGAAGGCGGACTGGATGCGGATGTGGCATTGCAGATTTATCTCCGAAAGGGACCAGGCGGCGGTACATACGGTGATGTAAGTGTTGGGTATGTCAACCTGGATGGACTGACTACAATTATCCGTTTTTTCCGACCGGTGTATGTAGCGTCAGCAATTGAACTTGTGATTAGAAAAAATGCCGGCTATACGTCTGACATTAAGGCACGCATTGAAAAGGCAATTAAAAACTATATTGAAAATCTGGATATTGGTACTGATGTTACGATATCCGGTATTTCAGCGGCGGTGTATTCAGTTATTGATAATTGGTCTAAGCCAGCCTTTTCTGTCGTTTCGCTTAGTATCGGCCGCCAAGGTGACACGCTGGCGAATGAAGATATCGCGATTGCTTTTAATGAAGTCGGCGAAGTCGGCACAATCACGGTCACGGAGGTGTAGCCATGGCGCTCAAAGATCGGTACCTGAATTTAATCAGCAGCCAGCATCGTGACAAGCCCAAATATATGTCTATGCTGTCGGCACTCCTGCAAACAAGTGAAGATATTTTTTCTGTTGGTGTGTATCTAGATGATGAATTTGATCTGGATAATGCAGTAGGTAGCCAGCAGGATATCCTTGGTCATATTGTTGGCCAGGAGCGAACGCTACCGTTTCAGCCGGATAAAGGTTTATCGCCGGTACTGGACAACTACGCTTATCGTCAGCTGCTCAAAGCTAAAATTGCAAAAAACACATGGAAAGGCCGGGTTGAAGATTTAAAAGAAACATGGCTGAATCTTTTTGGCAAGCCGATCATCATCCAGGATAACCAAGACATGACAATTGACGTAGTGGTTGTAGGCATTTTTGATCAAATTGTAAAGGATATGATTTTAAATGGTCTGATTGTTCCGAAGCCGCAAAGCGTGGGCGTAAATTATGCATTTGCCGACGAAGCCGTCTTTGGGTATGACATGGAAACCGCAGCGATCAAAGGCTATGATCATGCCGACTGGATGAATCCTAATCCCGCGGACTCCTTTGCTTATGACGCAGACAGCGAAGCGCAGCGGATGTTCGGCTATGATAATGGGTATTGGACATAGAAAGGAGTTGTATAAATGGCTGATACAAATTTTAAGGTATTTAATGAAGAATTAAGCCCTGACAGGACCTTCAGCGACGCTGAATACTCAGTCGCTACACAGCGCCAGGGCGGTGTGATTCCAGGTATGGCATTAAGCAGACTGCACAATAAACTTTATCGGCAATCCACGGCTATGGCCAAGGCGATTGCCGATTTTTTAGTAGAGCAGGGTATTGATTGCATGGATAACGATGTGCCGGGCATCACTGCCGGCATACAGTCTGCGATACTTAGTCTTACCGGTGACGAGTATTTGCAATTAGCCGGTGGCACGATGACCGGGCCCATAGTGCTGGATGCAGACCCAACAGCCGATATGCAAGCGGCTACCAAGCGATATGCAGACGAAAATGGCGGCATAAACCTCCGACGAAACAGTCACACCTATGCAGTCGGCGATATCTGCTACAGCAAAACAGCAGCCAGCTACAAATACATGCAATGCACCGTAGCGGGTACTACGGCGGCAACAGAGCCAGTATGGCCGGACGTAGGGCAGACTGTTGTAGACGGTACCGTTACATGGGTTGTCCGGGATATCCGCAGCGGCGAATCTATCGGCAGTATCAAAGCCTGTCTGTCCAACACTCCCCCGCCCGGTTGGTTAGCCCTGGACACCGGTGCAATGGTCAGCAGGGCCACATACCCGCAGCTCTGGGCATGGGTACAAGCTAATGCGCCGCTGATAACCGAGGCCGAGTGGCAGGCACAGGCGGCGGTGCAATCCAGTGTTGGCTATTACAGCACCGGGGATGGCAGTACTACGTTCAGGTTGCCACGAATTTTAGATTATGGTCGAGGTGGACTGTCTTCTGAGGTTGGGACGTGGCAAGGGGATGCCACCAAAGAGGTATTGCCTATTAGTACACCCAACAATGGATATGCAGCGGCTGTCCTTAATGGCCAAAACAATGCAATTTTGGGATGGAGTGACAGTGTATCTAGTGGCGGCAAGACGACATATGGTTTGGGCGGCACAGAAACGCGTCCGAAATCAATTTTTATGCTCTACTGCGTCAAGGCATTCGATGCAGTGATTAATCAGGGGTTGACTGATATTACTGAGTTGGCGAATTCAGTAGCAAATAAGCAAGCAACGATAGGCTATATCAGGGTTTGGGATCAAAAAGCCAGCGGAACCAGTGGCGGCACGTTTACTTCCGGTGCCTGGCGAACACGGGACTTGAATCAACTAAAAACTTATGGAAATATAAACGGAGTATCATTAACTGGAAATCAACTGACTATCCCAGCGGGTACGTATGTTGCGAGGGCTTCGGCTGCTGGTTGTAACGTAGATGGGCATAAAATACGCTTACGCAATATCACAGCGGGCACGAATCTAGCTATAGGGAGCACGGAACAAAGCGCCGCGCCCTCGGCTAGTGACTGGGTACAAAGCAATTCGGTATTAGGGGACGTATTTACGGTAGGCGTTACCACTGTAATAGAATTGCAACATTTTAGCGGGTCAACGTTTGCTTCATTCGGATTTGGGGCAGCCATAACTAGCGGGGCAAGTAATGAAGTGGAAATTTATGCTTCCCTAGAATTAATAAAAATAGCGTAGGAGGTTGAACTATGGATATAGCTCTTGTGCTTGATAAAATCCGCCCAGGTGCTGCATGGCGAATGAGCAACACCTATGAAAATTTAGTCGCAACATGGGAGGATACTGAGCAGACTTTGCCAACATGGGAAGAAATCGAAACGGCGTGGGCTGAAATGCAGGCGGGACCAACCCTAGGAGAACGGAAAGCAATTATTCGCTCTGCAATCAACGCCGAGCGTGATCGCCGGGAGCAGGGCGGTTTTGAGTACGCTGGTAAGCGGTTTGACAGCGATGCGACAAGCGTCATCAGGATTAACGCCGCTGTTAATACAGCAGTGGCGGCCTTGCTGGCCGAATCGCCGTTTACGGTAGATTGGACGGCAGCGGACAATACAACTGTGCCATTGGATGCGCAAGGACTATTGGGACTGTCAGTGGCGCTGGCCCAGCACAGCAATACTCAGCACGTCCGCGCGCGGGCGCTAAAAGAACAATTAGAAGAAGCAGAAACGGCAGAGAAATTGGTTGAGGTAGAAACACTATTAGAAGCATGGAAAACAGAGGCATAGGCCTCTATTTTTATTGGGGGTGGGGAATTTGAAAGAAATCTATGATAGCGTAATGACGGCAGTAAAATCAGCCGCAATATCTATTGCAGACGTAGCACCGGTGAAAGCGACAGCTGCCGGTGCTCTTGC
>POVV01000486.1_pt1 | contig 24964 bp, 37 predicted proteins | sample 1560271 | NCBI WGS metagenome assembly POVV01 (sample SAMN08337232, study PRJNA429181) | Bioreactor metagenome, whole genome shotgun sequencing project. | biome: cows' rumen and soil; feature: anaerobic; isolation source: anaerobic chemostat enrichment culture, galacturonate as sole carbon... | reverse complement strand
CTGTGTCAGATTCGTACCCTTTGCAAACTTATTTGCCGGAACAAATACGTCAAACATGTTCTGTCCATTTAAGAAATTAATTGAGCCATCGGATTTAGACATAACTGTACCGGAAGCTACGGTGTCCTTTGTTCCCGCATCATTCATAGTACCGTTTGCCCACATGTACTGTAAGCCGTTTTCGGAAGTTTCCAGGGTGATCCACTGGATGATATCACCAACCGCTTTTTTTACCTCAGAGTCTTTATTTGCCATTACCCATGTGCCGCCCCAGAAAAAGCCGATAGGAGATTCGCATACTGCCCAGTCACCAAAGGTTCCTTCTCCGATTTTCTCGCCGCCGGAGTTAGGAGCCATAACATAGTTGATCAGCCAGGCCGGACCAAAGAAGCCTAAAATCGGTTTTGAGCCCTGGCCCTTCATGTCCGCAAACCAGGCATCCTGCCAGTCTCTAGTATCGTTGTGAAGTCCTCCATCCATCAGCTTCTTAGACAGATCCAAAAATTCTTCCCGCTTCGGGTCTATATTCAGCTTTCCATCCACGATCCAGCCTGTATCAGAGCTGTTTTCCACTGCGTGCCACAGATCACCATCACCGGATATAATACCGTAGCCTTTGGCTTTCAAATCATTTGCAGCATTGAAAAATGAATCCCAGCTATTGCTTCCCGCTCCCAATTTAGCGCCGACTTCCTTCGGATCATCAGTTCCCCAAGTATCCTTTGCAATGGATCGGCGATAGATAAATGCGCCGCCTGTGGCCTGGTATCCTAAAGCAACCAGCTTGTTATCCTGATTGGTTCCTATGTCCATGGTATACTTGGCGATGTCCGCTTCCTTCACTTTTGCGGCTACGTCAATCCCCAAGTCCTCGTAGGGAGCCGCATATCGGCTGGCATCTCCCTGCGTGTATTTCAGTATAAATGCAGCTTCTGCACAATACAGATCCGGTGCATCAGTCCCGCCTGCCGCCAGTGCCTGATCCAGTGCCGGCTGATAAGCACCATCCGTTGTGGCAATGATCGTAGGATTGATTTCATAATCAAAATCCGGATGCAATTCTTTGTATTTTTCAATCATTTTGGGCACTTCATCCGTAAATGCCCAGACATTGATTACCTTTTTTCCAGATTCCGACGTTTCTGCCTTTTCCGTGGATTCGCTCTTTGCTGCTGTTTCTGTCGATTCGTTCTTTGCCCCCGTTTCTGCGGATCCACTCTTAGCACCACTGCTGCACCCCGATAACACTCCTGCCAGCACACATGCACCTGCCAGCATAATAAACCGTTTTTTCATGTTTATTCCTCCTCCTTTTCATATTCATCAAAAAAATTTCTGTGTTGACTTGTAAACCCAGTGTATCATACAAGATGTCTTTTTGCCTTACAAATCTTGCTTTTCGATGTACAGAAATTGCTTTTCGATATGAAATTCTTGTTTTAGTTTATGGAGTTATTTTTTTAACAATGGTATTTTTTTGTGTATTTATAATTATTAAATTCTATTTTTATTACTTTATATATTTATTTTGTCCTTAATCTTCTTGTTTTTCGCTTTTCTTTTATAGCAAGAAATGCGCTGAGTTTCAATAGATTTCAAAATTCGAGAATTCGTAAGTTATATTTAAAATAAAAAAAAGCACTTTCTGCCAGATCTTTGGCGGAAAATGCTTTTTTATTTTTATTGAATGGCTGCAGTCTTACAGTTTGTCACCGGCTGCTGCACCTCCAGGGACTTGTTGTAAAAATAACGAATGACATCCTTGCGGGTTATGATCCCGATAAAATTCTTTTGGTCATCTACAACAGGCACAAAATTTTGGTTTAATGCTTTATCAATCAAATCTTCCATATTGGAATCCGCATATACGGGACGGTTATCTGACCTTCTGTCAAGGGCAGCCACCGTTACCTGCTCTGCTTCCTTTAAGTTAAGATTGAATTTGTTCTTGATTCCCCAAAGCATGTCCCCTTCCGTGATTGTCCCTACATATTTACCCCGTCTGTTTATAACGGGCACTGCAGAGTATTTGTGATACTCCATCTTCTCAAGCGCCTGGCGCAGAGAATCATCCTCAAAAATATAAGCCACCTCATTCTTAGGTGTTAAAAAAAATAATATGTTCATAGCCACACTCCCCGTTGATTCTCGTGCAGGCAACAAGCCAAGGTCAAGCGAACCTGACTTTGGCGGCTGCCCACGGGGTCAAATATTCCACAGTTTGCTGCGGGTATTTGACTGATCGGTTATAGTATAGCAGATGACTCTTAATCACGTATGAACATTTTATTATTTTTTTATAACATTTTCCTGAGATTTCCTCTATTTGGCTTATTGCATTTGATCCAGGGGATCAATCGCCTTATCATTATGAGTCAATTCAAAGTATACGTTGGCGCCTTCCACGGAATAATATTTGGTAGGCTCGGCTACATAGCCTAAGACCTGCCCTTCTTTTACATATTCATTTTCTACAACTTGCAGCTCTTTTAACTGGCCGCAGATAGCTGTATAATTGTTGCCCATATTTAAGACAACGTAGCTTCCGATTTCTTCATTGGAGCCTACTTTTTCAACTTTTGCATTGGCAGGAGCCACAACAGGAGTACTTACATCTCCCTGAATCACAAGCCCTGGATTGCATTTATACTGGTCCAGAGTCGGAAAATAGATTGTGGTATCCATGCTGTAGTCTAAAATGACATTTCCGCGTACTGGCCAGGTCATTCTGGTTGCATCACTAAAATTAAGTACCAGAGACGTTGCCGCGCTTTTGTCTGTTCCGGCCTTTACTGCCGGAGCCTGTGTTTCCTGAGCTGCAGAGGCTTTATTGGAATCAGCCACCTGCATTTCTTCTTCCGTCGTTGCATTGGAGTCTCCTGCAACTGCCACTTGTGTTTCCTGGGGGACTGATTCTTCAACAATCATATTGCTCTGATCCGGTACTTGCAGATAAGGGCTTTCTCCTCCACCATTTCCTCTTTGAATGGTAATGACTCCTGCTGCAGCTACTATAGTCAGCAGGCCTAGAACCAACAGGACAAGGAATACTTTATCCTTGAACAATTGACTTATTTTCTCCTTCACGTTTATCACCTCGATAATATTCTTACCAAGAGTGAAAGAGTTATTCAGAAATTAAAAGAAAAATTTTCAAATATGTTGGTCTGATGCTATACCCCCTACAACTACGGCATTTTGTTCTATTTTTATCCAATAAATTTCATTATTTCACTTGTTGTCAAAGTGTTGTCATTGTTGTCGTGTAACTGAAATATGCTTCCAATGTTGTCAACTAAATTTTCCTCTGTTTTTTCGTTTGTACTTACATAATAAGTATCCAGAGTGACCGAGGAGTTGTTTTTATGTCCTGCCATCGCTGCCACATCTGGCAATGGCATACCGCTATTAAGTAACTTCGTAACGAATGTCTTCCTTAATTTATGCGGTGTACAAAATGGGATCTCACTTGCCTCCAAAAGCTTGTGCCACAATAAATTCACTGCGCTTTTTGATGGCACTATTCCTTTTTTGTTAACAAAAATGTAATCACTATCAACACTTGGAAGCTTATTATTTTGTTCTATCATAAATTTAATCCAGAACTCAATCTGTTTCGTAAGGACAATCGTTCTAACTGATGACTCTGTTTTTGGTGACACTTCTTGTTGCACCATCTTTACCATATTGAGGTTTTTGTCACGATTAGGGATATATGTTATTTGTTTATCGATTGCTATAGTTTTATTTACAAAATCAATATCACTTTCCTTCAATGCCATAGCTTCACCAATTCTCAGTCCAGCATACAGCATTACTAAGAAGATTGGTGCATATCTGTACTGGTCTACCGTTTTACTAGCATAAAAAATATAATTTATAAGTGTCTCAATTTCACTATCTAATATAATTTGTTTTTTACGTTGTTTGCGCTTACACCTAACGTAAGAAACGTCTACAAAATCCATAGGATTGTCATTACGATATTTTTGTTCTTTAGATCTAAGAAATGTTTTAGTGAAAACCATTTTTATCGTTGTAAGTGAGCTAACGTTTAAAGTTGCTACCTCATCACTTCTGAAAAATCTTGTTAATTCTAAAGACGAAATATCATCGATGCGTTTTTTGCAGATGGGTTTTGTGAAAACATGCTTTCTTATAATATTTTCATATTTTAGATACGAAGTATCTCTAACACTTCCATAAATGTAATTCTTCATAGTAAAATCAATCATACCGTGCAAATTGGGAATCCCTTGATTTGTATCATCTGGATGAACATGATCATTGAATAATGCAACTTCCAACTTGAAGTTGGCTATAGCCTCCTCTTCAGTTTTTCCATATATCGGATACCTTTTCCCAGTTTTGCTGAATTTAACTGGAACGGTTAGATAGAAATCTTTCCTATCCTCTCTATAACCGATTTTTGGTAATTTGAATGTATTACTCATCTGTTTCTTCTCCTTATCTTCATAAAGAACAGAAACAACATCGCTTACACACATATTACCACTATTTAATAATGTTGACAACATCTCTTTCATTGCTGAATTTTGTATTTTATATCTCACCTCCATCCGCCCCGAAGGACGGCTTATATATCAATAGCAATAGTGATGCCATTTAGTCTTTAAGTACACACCTTGACCCTGTTTATCTTTTGACTGCCAAATCACATAATCAGGAAATACGCTCCCGTTTTCTAGTACCCATTTGGCATTCGCCCAATTTCTCTCTGTTGGTTCTCTATAATATGTACCTCTAGGAATGCAATCGTATTGCCCTGGCTCAAACACTACATCTTTAATTGAATTGGCAAAGCCAGGGTGCTTAACTCTATTTAGCACAACCGATGATACATATCTTTGTTCAGCATCATCGCAATATTGTGCTTCTCCAGCTATTACATGTGCTAAAATATATAACTCTTCTTTAGTATAAGTAACTACTTCGTCAGATAAATACTCAGATTTTATGTACGCGTACCCGTTCTTTGTGGTAATCATGCTCCAGCCACCGATATCCAGTACAACTTCAAATTCCGTATTCAGTAACGTTTGCCCTAGGATCTTGCAATTTGTATTAGGTTGTTCTCTGATATTTACTCCAGGAGCATTTGCATATTTCATAGCTATATCAGTTACATAAGGTAGTGCTTCTTCAAACTGTGCCGTTGTTACGGTTTCTTCTATATTATTCGCCCATGTTGCCATGGGCATCGTAAAGGCGAGACAGAATGATGTCATGCCTACTGTTATTAATCTTCTCATTAAATCCTCCAAAGTTTATTTTAGAGGATACCGGTATCCTATAATTAAAATTTATATATGTGAAATCTATGTTTGCAACCATAGATATTATTTTATATTACTGCTTACCCGTAGAGCCATGCCCTCCACGATCTTCATTATTGAGGCTATCAACTTCTGTAAAAATAATCGAAGGCTGATGCTCCATAATGCGGAACTGGCAGATGCGGTCATTTACATGGATCACCGTATCCCGCAGCGCATAAGCAGGGAAAAACCACTGGTCATTGTCCCCACAGTATGTCTCATCAATGATTCCCATGCTGTTGGTCTGAATCACGCCGTAATTTTTAAATGTGCTACTTCTTGGAACCACATGGGCTTCAAATCCAGCCGGCAGTTCCACCGCTATCCCAAGTGGAATTAACTTAAACTCTCCAGCCTTTAACTCTACTTCCTCGGCTGCCCGTAAATCTATCCAGTCTGATTTTTCATCAATATAGCATAATCGTTCTATTTTATCGGCTAAATATTTTATCTTTACCTTTTGTGCGTATAAATAATGTTTTCCTCTATTTGTGACTCCGATCCTATCGGTAATAGATGTAACAATTTCATCTCCCATTCACTTCTCCTTATCGTTCGATTTTTTCATCACATGGAATCATCTGCCCATACACGTATTTCTTACCTGTTAATTTACATGTTATGATAAGTTTCTTTTTATCAGTATCATCAATATCACATTGCTTACATTTAACACATTCACTTGTGGTTTTCATGTTTTACCCTCATTTCGGTTTCTTGTCGTTTCCCTGGATTAAAAGAGGTTTCATAATCTCCTGTAAGGTATCCTGTAACTCTTCGAAGCCTACGGATTTTTTTGCTTTTACACATAGGGCACTCTTCCCCAATATCATCTGTATATCCACATTCCTCACACATGTCATTAGGAACATTCACAGCAAAATATGGGATATCCTTATCCATCGCATAATTTACAATTGCTTCAAGAGCTTCAATGTTATTTTTTACACTACTATCCAACTCAACATAAGTTATACAACCTGCGGAACTATAGCTAGTTAATTGCGACTCAATATCAATCTTTTCAAATGGACTCATTCCTTTCCAAACCGGAACATGAATGCTGTTCGTAAAAAAGTCTTTATCCGATACGTTCTTTACAATTCCATATTTGGCCTTAAATTTGCCCATTGATGTAAAGCATAGATTTTCAGCAGGGGTATAGTATACTCCAAAGTTTAATTGGTAAACTTCTTTGAATTGGGAGCACCGATTTTTAAATAGTAACTCTATATCTTTTGCAAGTTTCATACCTTGCTCCGTTGTATGGTCACAACCAATTAATATTTGCAGCGTCTCAGCCAAACCAATTTGACCAATTGCAAGAGTTCCATGTTTTAGTGCGCTCCTAATACCTTCTTCTGGTACATACCCTTCCATAACGCCATTTTCATACATGAACTTGGCTGAATCACAATCTTGGCTACAAATCCAATTAAATCTTTCAATCAACATATCTTTAGCTTCATTGATTTTCTTGTCAAGTAGGTTCATAAAATTGTCTACACTTTTGGATTCCATTGCTAATGTAGGCATGATTATTGTTACTGGGCAAATGTTTCCTCGTCCGTCCTTTAGCTGTCCGAATCCGTTAATATCAAGTCCGTTCGCTGTGCGGCAGCCCATGGTACTAAAATATGTTTTAGGATCATTTCTGTCATATCCCTCATTACCACTCCAATCTACATTCGCATAATTAGGATATAGCCTTTGAGCTGTGGAGCGTAAGGCAAGTCTAAATAAATCATAATTTAGATCACCTTGCTTTCTATTCACACCATTCATGCACTGGAAGATTCCACACGGAAAAATAGAAGTTTTATGTAACCTTCCAATTCCTTTGATTGAAGTTTCAAGAAGCGCCTTAGTTACCATACGCCCCTCTAGCTCTGTACACGTTCCATAATTAATTGAAGTAAATGGAAGTTGATTCCCTGATCTGCTTTGAAGTGTATTTAGATTGTGGTACATTCCTTCAACTGCCTGATTGATTTCTTTTTGTGTTTGCTCGATTGCATATTTATATGTCAACGGTTTACAATCTGGATATTCATTTATTGGTCTATTTGAATTCAATTCATTAATCCAAGATTGATATAATGGATTGATTGGTTCGTTTATATAATTACAGCCCTCTTTAAAGTGTTTATAGAATGACTTCCTTACATATGGAACCATAGTCCAGTCTAAATGCGTTGCAGAAACTCCGCCAAATTGTTGCAAAGATTGTAGCTGAAAAATAACTGCAATCAATTGAAATGCCGTACTCACTGACTGAGCTGGTCTTACATCTGTTTGTCTTGTGTTAAAGCCATTTGCTAATAATTTATCAAATGGAATGCTAAGACAGTTATGGTCGCCTACTGCATAATGATCAAGGTCATGAATATAAATTTCATTATTCAAATGGTTGTTTTTAGCCATATCTGAAATAACATCATCTAAAGCAAGGCTCCTCATCAATACACTATTAGCTTCGCCCATTCTTCCGCCAAACGACTTCTCGTCAACGTTGGCATTTTGATTTTTAACATTTTTTGCAGAGATTTTTTCAGCAACATCTTTCATCATCTGACTGTTTCGTTCTCTTTCAATACTTCTATCATGGCGATAGCAGATATATTTAGCAGCAACATCTTTGCGATTACTTGCCATTAGCTTTTCTTCTACGATATCTTGAATATTTTCCACAGACAGATACTGCTTATTGGACAACAAATGCTCATCTGCAATTTCTGAAATATAATTGGCAGTCTCTCTTGCCTTTTCTCTTGCGTAAAGACTTTCTTCCCCATCAACATCAATAAATGCTTTTAAGATTGCCTTTTTAATCTTACTCTTGTCGAAATCAACTTCGCTGCCATCTCTTTTAATAATTTTCAATCTATAAAGTTCCTCCATTCATTTATGTAATATCTATATCAACGTGATCTCTCACGGGTATATTTCATGCAGCCTTTACCGGCCTCACTACCACACAGCACATAATAAAAGCTATTTCCTTCATCAAATCCAATTGGCTTCCTAATAATGTGATCAATAACTCGGTCATTGTTGTCAGTTGCATTACCACTTCCGCACAGAATCCATGTGTGTCCATGGCCGTTATCCTTGATTCTCTGTAGCTCAGAGATTAACTCATTTACTGTTGTTACCATCTAAAATTTATTCACTCTTTAATCCTTTCATCTATCTAATACAAAAAACGTAGTTTGAGATCCACTAACACATTTTAAACACCATTCATAATATAAATATATCCGTTTCACAAAAATCCTCCTGTCCTATTTTTTAAATAGAAATCTCATTTAGTCGCAATTATTTAATAATTGAATCGCCTTACTTACATGCTCATTTTGGAGTCCTCCGTTGGTATTATAAAATTCTGTCTTTACCAAATGCTCCATAATCCCATACTGGTTATAATCTTTGAATATTTCATCATCTATAACAATCCACGATTCAATTTCAAGATGAGATTTTGACCTATTAATCCAATTTGCCACTCCTTCTCCACGATTACTGCCGTTATCAGTTGTCTTGTCGAATATAAACAGGTTCTTTCTTTTTAATTTTTTATCCAAGTAGTTACCTAATACATGTTGATCTTCTTTATTTACTCTCTCCCAGCAATCCTTCCAAGAAGAACAAAGAACTATTTTGGCTTCAGTATGCTTAACTATGTCAGCAAGGTTTTTAACCTTATCATTATCTATCCCAATTAATCCATTGCACTTAGACTTTGAAGATTGATAATTCAAGACCCCATCAATATCTAAAAATATTATTTTTATATAATCGCTCCTCTCTCATTCCTGATAAAATAACCCTTTTATCACATTTCAATCCCTATATATTGTGTTGTTTTTAGCTTTTTAACCCACATATAGTATCCCATAATATTGTAAAACCAAAGCCACTAATGCTCATATATGTACTTAGATTATAATTATTTTCACGTAGTCTCTTTGTTAGCTCCTCAATCAAAGCTTCCTTTTGATTTGTTACAGGAAAGAAAACACCACAAGACATCTTTCCTTCACCGCAAGCGACTTTTATATTAGTATCAATTTCGTTTTCGAGAGTTTTAATCAACTCATCAAATTGTTGGTTTCTCTTCGCAATTTCATTTGCAATTGTTGCACTAATCATATTTTCCTCCATTTTTCTTCAATATAAAATCTTCGTTTGCTCAGGTTTTAATTTGCTAACCAAATTACCATTCATCGTGCCTGGAATATCCAAATTCACTACAACCTCTATGGATATAAATTTCATTGTGTTTCTTGTACTCTTCTAATTCCTCTTCTGCTTCAAATACAATATTATCGGATAGTATGTACCAACATGAATTTGTAACATACCTATTACATATCACATCATATTTTATAATAGTTACATGATATATGCCTTCACCTTGAACTACTAAAATAACCTTTTGACCAGGCTTATATTTCTGACTAAAGTCCACCAAATCCTCCTAATCCATCAAGTAGTGCTTAACCACATATTCAAGCATTTCGTCCATATCGTCAAAAATCCGGTTACAATCATCAATGTCCCATGGGTGCAGCTCTAACTTCTGCTCATTCAATCCGATTACCGGAATCTTTAGGTAATGGCAAATTGCTATTTCTTTTGATGTGCCTGTGCTATCAGGTACTAAAAAATTAACAATAATTAAATCGCTATGAGTTGCCTTGTAAATATCGAATTCCTTAATCTCACGGTTCGATTTGTATGTAGTATTATCTAAAAAGTTAAAATGAAAATTGGGATTAATGCAGACTGGTCTTTTATCTGCTCCAGCTAAATCTGCCATGCGGAACAATTTACTGTCGACTTCTTTTCTCCATTTATCTCCCTCTTCAAATCTGTCTGCTCCAAATGCTGTCATTGATCCTGCCAAGTAAATTTTTAGTCTTTCTATGATACCGGCTCCTCCTTTGCTTTTAATTCATTTAATAAATGAGTGGCATACCAAATAATCTTTTCTACATCTCTGACAGGAGTCCCTTTATCATTCCACCTGCAAGCATATTTGATGATATTTCCTGTGTCTGTTGCTTCTATTCCATACAAGTCCTCAGTAAAGGCTTTGATAACATCAATCACTTCCAAACCCGCTGATGATTGGTAATGTGACGGGTGAGACACCATTTTGTCTGTAGATTCATATTGATTGTCTTTGTTCATTAAATCCTCCTATAGTTATCCAATTCCATCTTGAACTGTTTAGTTTTATTAAACCCACATGGGAACATTTCTGGACAAAATCCTCTGTATACGCATTCTCTCACCATGCAGCTTGCTAATTCTGGCTCTATATCTGAGACTTTATTTCTTACCAACTTCCATGCTTCTCTTGTCTCTTTGCTGGCACAATTACACAATCTCCTGCGACTAATATTAATTAATGCTTGGGCATCGGCTTCACAGGCGTGATTGACAAGTGAATCTTGATGTAATTCATCTCGACTAATTCCTGTTCTATCAGTTCTTTGAGTTGACACAAAATGTTCAATGCCAATTTTATGACGCACCATATGCACCGACACCCATGTTTTTAAATCCTTCCATCTCCAGTAGAACTTCATTCTCCTAATTGGTGAATGTTCAGATAATATGAGTTTTCTTTTCCACGAGGAATCTGGATACTTACCAGTTGTCTTTCCAATGGTGTTCATCGTAGTATCTTTTATATCCTGCCAGTTATCTTCATGCTTGAAAATATCAATCTCTATATTAAATTCCTCCTTTTTACAAAGCCCATAAAAGAGCCATTTGGTTGTTACATTAGTGTTCTATGTAATATAACTTTGACAAGTTGGAATATCGCACCAGCTATCATTCCATATTGAAAAGTCCACATTCTACTCATACTTCTTGAATACCCACTTCTTTTCTGCATTATCACTTCATATCCCCACAAAACAAAAAATACTAACCATATAATAAATCCAATATTGTTCAATTTATTAATCCCCTTTTTCAAAATTGGCTTCAATAAAATTCTTTACGTATTCATAATCATAGCCACCACTTCCATTAACATCAGTATCATTTTTTAACAAATCCCACGCTTCATCTCTTGTAGTAGCATAGCCAATCAAATTATCTGAATCGCAACATTCTTCACAGAAACATTCTGAATAGCTTAATGGTGAATCGACTGTAAAGAATCCTCCCATATGAGATTGATATATGTACATATTTCTCTTCCTTTCCGGTGAATTTTCTTAAATTTTGGTACAAAAATAACAGCACCTACTTCATAGACTCATTTAAGGCTTCTTTAATCTTCTCTTTTTGATCTCTGTTAATGTCGTAAAACATCATAAGCCAACCGATTACAAATATGATAATGCTGATAATGTCACATACCCATTCTGTCACAGTAAGCGGTGTCATATTAAATTTCGTACCTTCAGGTCTGTAAACAAGCAAACTACTGACCAGATTAAATATTAGTGATGCTGCCATAACAACCACACTTCGGTATCTCTTTAAAACTTTCAACTGCTTTTGATATTTAAAATAATCCTCAAAATCTATAACTTTATTCATTTGATCTCCTTTCTATAAAATATCTGTTTTATGGTAAATCAGCATGGGTAAATCGGGTTATTGCTTTGAGCATTACGTAACTTCATTAACTCCAAATCCTTTAATGACTCATTGAGCCTACGCTCCGATTCTTGCATAGCAGATTCAAATGTCTGTTCTGCTGGGTTGTACCCACATTTGCATACCCAATTTACATACTTGCTCCCATTTTTTGTAATAAAATTTCCGCTTATATGATTACCGCACCTTGGACAAATCATTACTTTCCCTCCGAATCTTCTACTTATGTTTCTTAAAATGCTCAATTATGAAATACATAGTGGTTGCTCCGATAAGAATAATAGGCAACAGATATTCAAAAACAAACTTAAATTTGAAATATAAATCCATCATGCCTCCTCCATGAATCTATTGGCAATTTCCTGATAGTATTTTGCGTCACCTAAATAATGCTCGTGAATCATATCTTCTACCTGACACTGAACCACTTCCAAACAATCGTGGTCATTAAAGTCATCAAAATATTCTTCATATAATCCCAACAAATCTGAACTTAGAATCCAGTCACCACATTCATCTTTTGATAATTCTGCAATTACCGATTCTCCATATCCATAAGGATCAAAATATAGCTTCCATACGTTTTGAGAAGAAAAATATTCCCATCTTCTATTCATTGCTCGCCTCACAATCTCTTAGCTACAGCCTTATATTTTGGCTGGCTACAATATTCAACTGTCACTTGTCTCTGGTAAGAAAATGTACTACCGCAGTTCCCACATTCATAATCATCATCTTCATCGTCCATCTCCCAACTTTCGGTCTCGCAGCCACAATATGGACAGGTAATTTCTGATTTGTAGTTCTGATCTACCGGCTCTTTATTACAGATGAATATATCTTGATTCTTCAGTTTTTTAACATAGACCGCATAATATGTATCACCTTTACCAGACATGGAAGAAACAGTGTAAGCTATATCATCAATAACAAGTACGTCTCCCATTTCTATAGATTTATTCGTTACGGCGATAGGTGCTATCCCGTCTGATTCTGGTGTAACTCCAAGCCTTGAATAATCCCAAGAGAATTTTCCACCTAAATCTGCATAATCAAATATCTTCAATTAGTTCTCCTTTCATTCAGTTATATCAACAGACCATTTTGAATAGTCATTCGTATGCATTGTATAATAATCAGTCATTTCGTTTTCACAATATTTACCGTTTCTATCAACGCCAATTTTTGCAAGAGGACATTCGTTTTCTAATAAAAATATTTCATCATATTTATGAGTGTAGTTAAAATCTTCTTTTTCATGACATCGACATCTGCAACACATTTCTAGCCGTTCCATTTCTTCGTTTCTTGGAGCCATATGCTCTTCTATGAATTTGTCGCACTTTGTTTCGTCTAAAAATGCAGCTACGGTACTGCTGTCATTACATATCCCCCACGATTCTTCTACTAAATATATTTTTGCCATTATGCAGTTTCCTTTCTTTTAAAATTGCTACCAAAGAATCATTTTCTAGCAAATAACTTTTTGACTCGATTTGACTTTCCATAATTTTTTAGCCATCTGCAATATTTATAATAGCTCCATGGATAGAGGATCATGCACTTGTTATCATCAAACTTTACAATGCTTGCATGAAGGTATATTTTATGTATATAGCTCCTAGATTCACTATCCCAGGTTTTAAGAAATATTGATTTATATTTAGTGTCGAACTCAAAATCTTTCTTATCATATCTCTTGTAGAATTCCGTTAAAAATGTCTTGAAGTTACACCAGTCGTAAGGTAGTTTTTGATCCTTATTCATAGATACATGGGTCAAATATTCCGATACGGCCAAAATCAGTATAAAAATAATTGGAAATACTAAAAATAAAATAATAATCACTCTCCTTTGCCTTTTGATAAAATGGACATTTACTCAGCAATTTTGTTCCATAACTTATGTTTATAAATCTTCTCTTTAAGTCCTTCATACTTCATACCTTTTATACTTTCGTGTTCCATTGCCCAAACCATAGCGTCAAATAATTTCTTCTTACAGCATGAATAATTTGGAGTGCAAACGGAATATCTGATTCCTTCCTTGAAATCAAAATAGCGTACAATCTTAATGTAGGTTTCTATTTTCTGCCCCCATTTTGAAGGACTTATATAGTGCTTCTCAAAAATCACTTTTGAAATTGTTTTCAAATATTCTCCTCCGCTTCAATTAATTCCTTTCTTAATTCCTTTACTGCTCCACATAGCTTATTAATCTTTTCACCAATCCTTTTATTGTAAATCTCCACGCATTCCTCATATGTCTCTGCAAAATTTCTACTATATAAACTGACCCCATTTGCTCTAGGAGTGCCATCTTTCTTTAAAACATAGAAATATTTGTTATGTATAATTCCTTTAACTGGCTCCTGCTTCGAATGAACTACCTTACCTCCAAAGTGAGACTGTCTATCTAAATCAATATTGAAGGCACATGCCCAGACAATATCTCCCTCTTTTAATTTGTTTTTATCAATCATTTTCAACCCTCGTATTTAATTTTCTATAGGTATCTACTGAATTTGCAGCAATCCATAGTAACAATATCAGCAGCAAAATTATAAGCCCAATCACTCTGAGTCCAATAATTACCGATGGTAGTAAACTTACCAGAAATACAATGGCTGCCACAATGGCTGCTATAAATAAAATCACCAGTCCAAACTCTAATATAGTCAATAAGATTCCTATTGCAGTTGCCAATAATCCTTTTAAAAATGTCTTAATATGTATCACCTCCTCCTACATTTCTGTTTCTTATATAAAATATTCAATTTCTGATTTAGCTGTTTTAACTCTAGTGGATTTTTGCAATACTTAATCCTCTTTTTTATATCCTCAATAGATTCAACTATATTAAATGGGTTATCCTCCTCTTCGCACATGTTCGCTGGTAAAGGTAATTCAGTGTTTTTTATATTTCCCATACTCTTTTCAAGTTCGGCAATTTGATTAATTAATTCACCCGTAAACCACTCAATGAAATTAATATGTTTTGGATATGTGTTGTTAGTGTTCATTTTTCACTCCTTTACTGAAGAAAACAATAATTTGCTCAAGAATATTAACGGCAAATCGTTATCGGTGCAGAGTCTCCGATAGTACATGTAATAGATTTTACTTCTGGATTGTCCTCAAAATACTTACATATTTTTCTGTTCCATTCATCAAAAACAGGCTGATTTACTCTTCGCCAATTCTCTATCTTTTCTCGATAACTTAATGCCTTATTATGACTCATTTTACTCCTTTCATATTTCCGAAAATTTCTTAACAATTTTATATACAAAACATCTTTTCTCTTCAAAATCTTCCTCAATGACATCTTTCAGGATTTGCCATCTTACTGCCAATAAATACCTTTTAAACATCAGACTTTCAAATACAAATTTTCGTTGTTTAATATTATCGTAATCATATGGAAAGTGAGACATAAAATCTTCAAGAATATTTTCGTCAGTAGTGCCGCTATCCCATTGCATTACTTCTCTCCTTTAATTTGTCCCATAATCCAAGAAATCTTTTCATCGTACAAACTCTTGATATTTAAAAATTCCTTATCATATTGTTCTTTTGCTTTCATTAGTTGATTCCCATAACACCTCTGACACTCCGACTCGGATTCAAATATATTAACACTTACCCCAGATCGCCCACGATAACCCGTATTGTCACATGGAGCAATTTCAGAACTCAAAATTTTATCGCCTTTAATTTCTTTAAAGTAAATTGGCGAATAATAAATATTCTTTCGAGCCGTTTCCGCATCAAATACTTTTACTTTTATCGGTGATATACTTCTTATTGGTTTCTTGAATATATCTTCACCACATCGGTAATCACAAATCCACACCTCTTTACCCAATACATTTTCCAGATTTTCATATGTAATTGAATTAAAATCATGTTCAATAGTTATTTTATTACTTGTTAAATACTCTCTTAATTGCAAGCATATACTCCTTTCTTTAATTCACTATAAAACCACAGATTGATTTACAATTCTTCTACTCTGAAATCCACCACATAAGCACACCTACCCGATATTTTCTTTGCAGCACTTTCTGCTATTTTTCTTGATGAATACCATTTAATATCAGGATATGTTTTATTCATTAAACATAAAGGATACTCTTCTTTTGCTTTTGTTCTTGTTTTACCGCAATAATATCCATAAACATTATTCCAACCAAAACCAACAACACTTGAAAAAAGAATAACAAACATCTATTTCTCCCTTTGATTAAATTCAAATATTATTTGTTCACCATTTTCTTAAATACTCTTTCATATCTTTCTCTGCTTGCAATTTCACCTCTACAAGACTGGATAACGCCATTTAAATACTCTTCTGGAACTTCATCAATTTCTATCTCTTCATTATCTCTGTAAAATTTGATTTCATATGTAGGCATTTTTCTTTTCCTCCTCTCTCTTCAAAATCTCATAAAATGACGTTTTGCTTTCACTTGTTCTAGTGCGACATTTCTTACATTCATAATGCTTACTCTGCTTACCCTTCTCAAAATGTGTAACCTGTATAACTGCATTACTTCCACAAGATGTACAAATCATTCGTTATCCTCCTCTCTTCTCTTAAATCGATTGCAGCTAAAACCAGCGGCGTCTACAAATGTTTCAAGTTCATCGCAAAATTGTGTACCGTCATCAATTTCCCCATTGTAGTAACAGCAATATCCACAACAGTCCATATCCTCCATTCCATACCCCTTTCTTGTAAATAATAGGAAGCAGCGGTAGATGGTAACGATCCATCTTTCCAAGGGTCAAAACCTTGTGTGTCCACCTGTTCACTATACCGCTAGAAAGTACAGCTTAATGCACTTTCGGTTTTCTTTATTTATTACTACGGAATAATAATATCACCATAACAATCTCTTGTCAATGGTTTTCTTTATTTATATCTATCAGTTTTATTTAATCATGGAAATAAATTGTTCTTCTGTTATAATAGATACTCCAAGTTCTTTTGCCTTTTTATTTTTCCCAGAATTACTTTCCAGGCTATTATTGATGAGGTAAGTAGTTTTCACTGACACTGAACCTGATACTTTACCACCAAGTCGCTCAATTTCTTCTACCAATTCGTTTCTATTGGAATAATGCGTCAAGTTACCGGTGATTACAAATACCATTCCTGATAAATCTTTATTATTATCAGCAACTATAACTGCTTTCGGCTTCTCAAAATCGAGCAGAGTTGGAATATAAGCGTCCTCTGAATCGCTATATTTTTTGTACCATGTGTAGATACTATTATTCATAGTTGCTCCAAAATCGTTAAGCTGCGTAAAGTCAAAGCCATCTTCTAACGCCTCGATGAATTTTGAATAATCTCCATAGAATTGCTTACTGATAGTTTTGCTGGCCGTCTTGCCAATCAGGTCTATCGATAGTCCATAGAGATATCGTTCAAGTGTGGTATTCTTTGATTTTTCAATTGCTGCTAACAACTTATCTGCTGATTTCTTGCCAAAACCGTCTAATTTGACCATTTTTTCTTTATGGGAATCTAATGTGTAAATATCTGATAGTTGATTTAGCCAACCTAATTCCATGAACTTTTCTAACGTGGCTTCAGATAACCCGTCAATATTCAATGCATTTTTACTAGAATAATGTGTAAGTCTACCAAGTAACTTTCCTTTACAGCCAGGGTTGGTGCAGGTAAGCACTTCTGTATTATTATCTTTGACTATAACAGTCATACCTCCACACACTGGACATGTATCAGGAATTTCAAAGTCTGTTTTATCGGCATCGCATTCGATGATCTGTGGAATAATCTCGTTTTTCTTAACTACCGTTACATTAGCACCAACCTTGATATTCAAATCCTTCATTATACTGATATTATGTAGGGACGCACGACTGACTGTAGTACCAGCAAGTTCTACTGGATCGAATATAGCAACAGGTGTTAAATTACCAGTCTTACCCATAGACCACTCAATATTTCTCAATATAGAAGTTTCCTGGTCTTCTTGAAATTTAAATGCGATCTGACCTCTAAGGTGATGTGATGTTGCTCCAAGTGATTCCATATAATCAGTATCGGTGAACGACACCACGCAGCCATCAATTGGGTAATCATGTGTTTCAGCGGTAATTCTCATATTCTGTAACTGGCTTAAAATATCTTCGCCCATCAATCTCAATGGAACAACATCAAAACCATAGTCATCTAACTCATTCAGTCTGACTAAGAAATTATTGCTATTGCTTCCTTCGACCAATCTCCAGGCAACAAATTTCACTTTCCTATCAGCGCATACCTTACTGTCTAACTGACGTACAGTACCGCTACATAAATTACGCGGGTTCTTATATTTCTTATCATCAGGTAGTTCGTTATTAATCTCGTGGAAAGTATTATAATCAATAATCGCTTCTCCAAATAGTACAAGCTTATTTTTGTATGGTATTGTAAGTGGAATGTTGCAGAATGTTTTTGCATTTTCAGTAATATCCTCGCCGATCATACCATCTCCGCGAGATTCTGCCTTAATCAACACTCCATTATCGTAAGTAAGGCATACAGTCAGCCCATCAAGTTTAAGCATAAGAACAGCGTCTCTTTCCCCGATAAATTTTAACAACTCATCTGGTGATTTTGTTTTGTCCAGGGATAACATCGGATACTCATGAACACTCTTCTGTAGCTTGCTCTGCACCTCATAACCCACAGTCTGCGTCGGTGAATTTGCCAAGCAAAAACCTGTTTTATCTTCTTTTTCTTTTAACTCATCAAACAGCTTGTCGTACTCCTGGTCGCTTATTTCAGAGTTATTTTTGTTATAATATTGATTTCTGTGGTGATTCAGGAGCTTTGTCAGCTCCTTGATTCTTTCAATGTCTGTCATTCATTTCCTCCGCAATTATAATTGTGCCAATAAGGTTTTCATAGGTTCTCTTGTCATATTTTCTTTTGCCCATGCGATATAACCTCTGTCGGTCTGTGCTACATCAATAAGCTTCTCACCACTATGCTTTCCGAATGTTAATATGTACTCATTAATATCCAAAACTAATTCCGGTTCAATTGTCTTCAGACCATTTAGTATTTCTGTCAACTCTTCTGGAATAATCATATCAATATCATTTCGTGAGGCTAATATGTCGCACTCATGTATAAAGAACTCCATTTCGTTTCGTGGTTCTGGCATAATTTCCTTACCTGATCTACTCTTATTCCATTCTCCAGAATGAGCTTCACACATACCAGCAATCATTTCTTTATGCTCATCGTCAATATTATGAATAACATTTGTTTCTCTCACCCACTCAGCAGCCAACATAGGGTGATTTTGAACTGTAAATTTAGAACCATTTAATCCACACTTAATGGCATCGTGAAAGAAAGGAACACATCTCATGCAGTCTCTGATTTCAGGCGTATTAAATTTTTCCTTGTTTCCTTTTAAGCGAAGTCTGTGTTCTAATATTGATGCAAACATAAATTCATGATATAACTGACCATATCGCTTACACTGTGTTGCATTATGATATTTGCCGCTAGTCGATGACGGCATAGTAAAAATATAATCTGGTATCTCTTCAACCATATCGAAAAAGTACTCTCTAATACTATCTGTTTCAAATCTGTCTGAAATGATCGTAAATACCTTTCTCTTCTCTGCTCTATCCATAATTCTCCTTATCTTAAATAATTTTTTAGGTAATATTCAAAATAACCCCTGATAAAAAATCCAGTATAATTGTTGTCAGGCATAAAAATTATCGGTATATTATATTTGTGCCAAAAACTATGTATCGAAGCCCAATAGGATTTATTGTTATACTGGGTATTATAATTTCCAGTAACCATGTCTACATATGAAGCATTTTCAATTATTAACACCTTCGTTTTAGGAGCAAGAGTAAGTTCCTTTTCTAATCTGTCGCGCTCTTTCGTTAAGTTGCCACTTAATTCCTCAAGCGAACCCTTTCTTTCTACAATAATCCTTTTGTCGAAGTACAGATCTCTTGGAATTGCCAACTCGTTATTCTGCGGAATGTAAAATGAATAATCCCCGTAATTCAAGCTCTTCTTCTTATATGATATTTTCGCTTTATCAAAGTACCCGGTTATATGATCGTTAACCTTCTCACGAGTATCTACTAAAACTACGATAGATTTTATAAGTTCATCTATTTCCTTATCCGTATATTTATAGCAACTAATTATGTTGTTCTCCTCCGCCCTGTGGCAATTCCACCTTTTTATAATCGTTTATCCACCAAACAAACTCGTTGGGAACTGTTTGCCATTCATCATCTATTTTTTTCTTTCTTGGTTCTTTATCACATCTGACCATATAGACAATGTCGCCATTCTCGATTGGCGTATCAGCGTAGCTTGTTTTTATACGCTTATCTTTTTTAACAAGTCTACTATGTATTTTCATGTCACACAGCTGTCCATTTTTTAAGCAGTATGCTTTAAATTTAGGCGAATAGGTAGTATCTAAATCTATAATTACAATATTTCTCACATCTAATTTAGGATCAACATATTCTATATATCCAAGGTGTTCAAGTTGATATTTCATTCTTTGTGTCAGGGAACATTTATTTATGGCAAGATTCCTTAAAACATGCTTGAGCAAATCTTGTATACGTATATTTGAGAATTTACCCACCACTATCTTAGATCTAAATTCCCATTTCTGTTCTTCGTTAATATCAAATTTCTTAATGACCTTATTGCTGCTATAGCCATTAGGTATCTTTTCTTTGTCGCCACCTTTACTGGTAACATATTTGTATTTTATACAATCCTCCAATTGATCAGAGGCACTGACATCATCAAATCCCAAAGATTTCACAAAAGCCAAACAATCAATTTCTTCAACTGTCGTATAGCTTTCACTCTCTGAAAATTTTCTAATTACATTCTCTTCAATACCTATCTTGAGAATCTGTTCGTCTTTTTTTATCTGCTTTTTTCCATACAACATTGAGAATTTATCGGTAATGTCAAGTAAGAAATTTATATCGCCAAACTCTTCAAAAAAATCTATTTTAATCAAAATATCAAGCTGCCTGGAATTTACAGATGTTTTTTCTTTTAAATAAAACAATACCTCTACGAAGTCCTCGTACATCATTTTTCCCATTGCATACAATTCATTGGCAATGTTCTCATTCATAAACTTTATGGAACCTATGCCTTTGTATATTGTCTTGGAATCGGTATCACAAAAATAGCCGGCTTGCGAATGACGGAATTTAGGGGATTTAAAATTCACACCAATCTTTTTAGCATATGCTGTTAGCGCCTTCGTTTTTTCTTCTTTATCCTTGTTAATGTTTAATGCTGTAGTTAAAAACTCAAGCGGATAATATGTTCTTAAATATCCGGACACATATCCCTCGTAACTATATGGCTGTGAATGGTTCAGGGAGAAAAGATAGGAACTTGCATCTTCAATTACTTTGATAAACGCTAAAATATCTTCCTCCGATTTTAACTCATCAATTCCATATTTTTCTTTCATTGTTGATATATATCCAGTAATATAATGTTTACTATCTTTAGACAAATAGCCGCCATCTTTTATAATAGGTATATATTTATCTGTACCTGTCTTCTTCGCAAATCCACGTCGTACAATATCCGCTTCGCCCATTGTAAAACCACAATATTGATGTAAGAATGCAATAATCTGCTCTTGGAAAACTAAGTAGCCGAATGTATTAGATAAGAAATCATCAATCGGCTTTGATCCCGTTGTTCTAATAACTCCGCTTGCCAGATCCTCTCTATAGGAAGCCCCGGCAGGTCTGATGGCACTATTACCAATGCTCAGCAACGTCATTCGGTCTACGTTTTGATTTATTTCTTGAAAGCTTTTAATATTTTCATTTGATAGTAGCTTCTTTATGTAGCTATCACCCGTATTTCCTTCCCACTGGAAGATTTGAGTTGTATCATCTCTTATTGAATCCCAAACTGTTATATCGGTAATATCCACATTATCAGGAGTTAATCGCTCTATTCCTGCAAGTTTGCAGGTATCATTAATCAGTTCAATTGTATCTAATCTCAACAAATCAAGTTTTACATAATTTAGACTATCTACTTCTTTCATGTAGAGCTGGCTTATTGGATAATTAGAAGTTGAGGTAGTAAATGTGCCTACTTCATCGGTAATTTTATGAGGAGATACAATACAGCCACACGGGTGAGATCCTACTGAAACCACAGTTCCCTTTAGCAAATCCACGTACTTAAACAGTTTTTGGTATTTTTTTCTACTCTTCTCATATAACTCTTCGTTATCTACAGAATCGCAAATATCTCCAACTTCTGAAAGAGGTATGTCTAAAGCTCTGCCAACATCTCGAATGGCTCCCCTGTCCGCTACCGTATTAAAGGTGACAATATCACTGCAATAAAGACCATGTTTGGAAAAAATATATTGCTTAACATCTTCGATTTTTGATGGTGGGAAATCAGTATCAATATCACTTAGACTTACCCTTTCAACATTCATAAAACGGTCAAAATTCAGATTATGTTTTATGCTGTCCATTTCGGTGATTCCCAAAAGCCAAGCAATAACACTACCGTTTACTGATCCACGACCGTACCCAACCTTTATATCATTATCATTACACCACGCAATTATATCCTCCATTAAAAGCATAAAATCTATCGCTTCATTATGGATATAGGCTTTCATTTCGTAATTAATTCTATCTAAATACACTTGGTGGTTCGGATATTTGTCTACACCTCTTCTTTTTATGCCCTCTTTGATCTTTTCGTTGAATATTTCAAGAGAGTTATCACCCCATAAATGCGGATACTTATACGATCTATCAATTGTAAATTCCTCAACCATATTGGCAAGCACATTCGTATTTTCGATGGCAGTCTTGACGATATTGCCCGGCAATGTGTTTTGTTTGTGGTATGCAGCAATCAATTCATCATAAGATTTAAATGTCAAATCCCATGATTCCTCATCGGAGAAGAAAACATTTTTTGATTTTTGTAGAATGCTTCGCCCCTCTAAGTGTTCATCGTTTAAAGCGTGTGTATCAGTTCCAGCAATTAATGGAACATCAATCTCCTTACTTAGTGCAACCAAATATTTATTATAAGCCTTTTGTTCTTCTTCGTTATGATGCTGTATTTCAAGAAAACACCTGTCCTTATTTCTCTGAAGAAAACAGATAAAATTGTTTCTAATACTATCGTTGCCCTTATGTAGTATTCCGCCGAGACAAGCCGTTGAGATAATAATGTTGTCACTGGTTCTCTCTAACTCGTCAAATGAAATTCGTGGCATATAATAGAAATGTCCATCTTTACGATTGTATGATTTAGATACCAATTCATTTAATTCAAGAAAACCATCATAATTCTTTGCAATTAATACACAGTGATAATTGTCTCGCACTTTTTCTGTTAGCGATTCTGTAATATACGCTTCTACCCCGTGTATATATTTCATACCGACAGCTTCAATTTCTTCTTTTTTATGAAGCCATGAAAAAATATTTCCATGTTCTGTGAAGCAAAGTGCTTTCATGCCAAGTTCTTCTGCACGTTTTATGTAATCACTATGACCTGTAACGCTATCAATATTAGTAGTTCCATTAGATAACATACTATGTAAATGTATGATTGTGTAGTTTCCTATTCAGCTCACCTCCTTAAGCTTTATATTCACAGGCGTTTCTACGTTGTCCACAAAGATACGAACAGTAGTAATAATCGGGGTTCGGAAGCCATGCATTTTCTTGTTCAATCATTTCAACGGTTTCTTTAGCCCAACTTATTGCTTCGTCGTATTCCTCTTTGCACCAGCTAATCTTGATATGCTTTCTATCTTTAAACATATTCCATTCAAGAAAATCTACTTTTCCATACTCCTCAATTATTGGCATAGAATAAAGATATAGCTGCCTCTTAAATTCAAGAAAATGCTGTAAATCAGTTTTACTTATGTCTCCATTCTTCTTAAATTTTAGACTTGCACTTTTATGATCTAAGATAATGATTTCACTACTCTTCTTATCTTTAAGCAGCAAATCAATATATCCGAGCATTTCATAATTACCAATTTTAAATCTAACTTCCTTTTCTACTCCAAGAATCTCGTAGTCTTCCAATATCAATTCTATATTGTCCAGATAATCCAATCCCTTTTCATAATAAGACTGCTTGATGTCAACATATTTGTTAGGAGGTGCATTTTCATTCACCTCTTCCCAAAAGTTGTCTTCATAGTATTGCGATATCTCAAATAAAGATAATTCGCCATTTGCATATCCTTCGAGAATTTTATGTACGAAGCTTCCAAACTGACCAAAAAAGTTATTACAACCTCTATTACACAAAACATAATGTAAGTAGAATTCATATGGGCAAGTGTGAAATGAATTCAGTCTGCTAAATGACCAAATCATTGTATCTATGATAAATCTATCTTCCGATGTCATTAATTCCTTTTCTTGTATGATTTATATCCTCCTTTTTTCGTTATACAATATTTCCCAAACCTCTCTCCCTTTATCACATGGAGACATTTTATCCTCTGGTTTGCCTAGCAATCTATTACTTCCCTTTCTATCTATGATTGCATATACATTGGTAAATTTTCGTAGTTTTACTGTACACTCAGTAATTTTTGTTATGGCAACATCATTATCGTAGGCAATACAGATATTCTTGATTCCCATTTTTATTAAGATGAGAATCTGTTCATCATTTAACCACCCGGTTTCACTTGACAGCCAATTATCGTATCCCCAATCCTCAACTTTCATACCAGACTTTATCCCCTCAAAAATTATGGCCTCGTTTTTACGCATAATAGAGTCGAAGTTCTCCTTCATTCCTACAAAAAAATCCGTTGTTCCAATTTTTTGATAATTCTGATATTTCTTTATCTTCATATCTTTGTAGTTTTTATATCTGGTTCTTCCCTTAATCCCAATGAGATTAAAACACTTATCGTA
>POVV01000485.1_pt1 | contig 24976 bp, 21 predicted proteins | sample 1560271 | NCBI WGS metagenome assembly POVV01 (sample SAMN08337232, study PRJNA429181) | Bioreactor metagenome, whole genome shotgun sequencing project. | biome: cows' rumen and soil; feature: anaerobic; isolation source: anaerobic chemostat enrichment culture, galacturonate as sole carbon... | reverse complement strand
GATGCCCGATGACTGGTTTGAGCAGCTCAAATCATTTGATGCCATCTATTTCGGTGCCGTTGGCTGGCCGGAAAAGGTACCGGACCATATCTCTCTCTGGGGCTCACTGCTTAAGTTTCGCCGAGAGTTCGATCAATACGTTAACCTGCGCCCGGTGCGCCTGTTCCCCGGAGTTCCCTGTCCGCTGGCGGATAAAAAGCCCGGAGATATTGATTTTTACGTGGTGCGTGAAAATACCGAAGGGGAATACTCTTCCCTCGGCGGTAGGATGTTTGAGGGAACCGAGCGCGAGTTTGTCGTTCAAGAGTCAATTTTCAGCCGCCATGGCGTTGACCGCATTCTGAAATATGCCTTTGAGCTAGCCCAAACGCGCCCGCGCCGGAAACTGACTTCGGCCACTAAGTCTAACGGTATGGCAATCAGCATGCCCTATTGGGACGAGCGCTTAGCCCTGATGGCTGAAAACTACCCGGATATCAGCTGGGATAAACAACATATTGATATTCTTTGCGCCCGTTTTGTCCTAACGCCGGAACGTTTTGACGTGGTCGTCGCATCAAATCTGTTTGGCGATATTCTGTCAGACCTCGGCCCGGCGTGCGCAGGGACTATCGGCATTGCTCCGTCGGCTAACCTGAATCCAGAACGTAACTTCCCGTCGATGTTTGAACCGGTTCACGGTTCTGCCCCGGATATTTACGGCCAGAATATTGCCAATCCAATTGGCATGATCTGGACCGGTGCCATGATGCTAAGCTTCCTAGGCCAGGGCGATGAGCGTTATCAGGCAGCCCATGACGGTATTATGTCGGCCATTGAACAAACCATCGCTCAGGGCCAATGTACCCGCGACTTAGGCGGAACGGCATCGACTCAGGAAGTCGGGGAATCGATAGCTCGATATTTGTAATTATTAATATTCCGGTCCATGGTTAATGGGGTGGTTGTACGCCACCCCAGAATCTCAACCGTTTTATCTGCGCTTTGTGTACTTACTTTTATACCCGTTGCCGTATCCACTATTCCTTTCAAAAGTCGGCTCTCAGGCTTTACCGGCGACGGAAACTGACGGAGGTCATCACCATGCAATTAACCGATCAATCGCTGTTTAAACAGCAGGCTTTTATTAACGGTATCTGGCTTGATGCCGGAAGTGGTAACCACATTGATGTGACTGACCCGGCCACCGGCCAAACGCTGGGGCAGATTCCCGATATGGATGAGAATGACACGCTAATGGCAGTGGAAGCCGCGCGCCTTGCCCTTCCCGGCTGGAAAACCATGCCGGCCCAAAAACGCGCTTCGCTGCTGCGTAAATGGTTTGATCTGATGCTGCAGCACAGCAAAGACTTAGCCATGATAATGACCCGTGAACAGGGAAAACCGCTGGCAGAAGCCGAAGGCGAAGTCCGTTATGCCGCCTCCTTTATCGAATGGTTTGCCGAACAGTGTAAACGAACCAATGGTGACGTTATTCCTTCACCTTCGCCGGATAAGCGGCTGATGGTGATTAAACAACCCATCGGCGTGTGCGCTGCCATTACGCCGTGGAACTTTCCGGCAGCAATGATTACCCGTAAAGCCGGTCCGGCTCTGGCAGCGGGTTGTACCATGGTACTCAAACCCGCCAGCGAAACGCCTTATTCTGCGCTGGCAATGGCCGAACTGGCCCGCAGAGCAGGAATTCCGGCGGGCGTATTTAACGTTGTTACCGGTAGTGCCGGCCAAATCGGCGGCGTACTGACCGCTCATCCAGAGGTACGCAAGCTGAGCTTTACCGGTTCAACCGGCATTGGCCGATTATTGATGCGCCAGTGTTCAGACACGGTTAAAAAGGTTTCTCTGGAACTGGGCGGCAACGCCCCGTTTATTGTCTTTAACGATGCCGATATTCCGGCGGCGGTTGAAGGCGCTATCGCCGGGAAATTCCGTAACGCCGGGCAAACCTGTGTCTGCGTCAACCGTTTCTATATTCATCGTGATGTGTATAACCAGTTTGCCGAGCTGTTTACTCGCAGAGTGCGCGAACTTAAGGTTGGTAGCGGTTTGGAGAGCGGCGTGGATATCGGACCATTAATCCACCAGAAAGCGGTAGATAAAGTCAGCGAGCTGACTGCCGACGCCATTTCCCGCGGGGCAGAGGTATTAACCGGTGCCGAGCCGCATCCGCTGGGCGGCAACTTTGTCACCCCGACAGTGCTGGGCAACGTCCGCCCCGGATCTAAACTGCTGGAAGATGAAATTTTTGGCCCGGTCGCACCGCTGGTCATCTTTGATGATGAAGATGAAGTTATCCGGCTGGCTAACGATACTATTTACGGCCTTGCCAGTTATTTTTATAGCAACAACCCGGCCCGAATCTGGCGGGTCAGTGAAGCGCTGGAATACGGTATGGTCGGTATCAATACCGGTCTGATCTCTAATGAAGTCAGCCCGTTCGGCGGCGTTAAGCAGTCGGGGCTTGGCCGGGAAGGTTCCGAATACGGCATTGATGACTATTTAGAACTGAAGTATTTGTGTCAGGGCAATTTGGGTTAGAAACACAGGTTCCTGAATAGCATTACGGTCAAGTTCAAATGCTGGATCCCCCGTTTTCACGCGCTGCGGTCCGGGATAAATAGAGTCCACTTCAACCAATTGATGACAAAATGATTCAATTTAGTTTTATCGTCAATTTCGTCCGCAAAAAGAATGTCGAAATATAATCTTTTTCTAGCGGCCGAGGGGCGATATTTTTAAGCACAATGGGCTCCGGGCCTACCTTTCCTACGGGCGATCCGGCGGCTTTCGCCGCTACGACCCCAACGGACAAAGCCGTAGGGAACGGCGTTGAACAACACGGAGTGTTGGCCCAAAGGGCTGGCGACAGGAAGTAGCCAGTAAAGCTCTCCCTACGTTTGACCCTTTTAAAACCAACATATTGTTGTATTTATCCCGGACGGTAGCGCGTTTTCACGGGGATGACGACCTTGGGGCAATGGGGAGGATGACTCACGACAGTAGCTGTCATTCACATTATGATTTTGGCTCAATAACTAAAGAGCACGGCCTAATAACCTAGGGACTCAAGCGCCCTCACTCAACCCAATACGCCAGCCGTTCGCCGGGCTGGAGATTCTCACGTTGGTAATAAAAAACCCGGTCAAAATTCACCTTAAAGCTTTCGGCGGTGACGCTAAACGCAAGCCCGTCATCGGAATATAAATCAAGCTTTCTGATATCACCCGCGGGCAGGCCTACGTTCGCCCTGATAAAGTCACTGTCCACATCGCAATACCAATCCATCTCACCCTGTATATAAATCGGGTTTTCGGCAATAATTTCCAGAGTATGGTAATAGGAGCGATCGTTACTCCCACTGATAATTAGTCGCCCGGGGTCATAGCGGAAAATGGAGAAGTCCTGCAGGCCGCAACGTTGGACATAATTTTTAATCATTAATATTAAGTCATGATCACACATCAAATTTGTCTTATCTCCCTATAAAATTAATCTATTAACAATATAAATTGATACCAACCCCGCCAACATCCGCACTAGGAAAATGGCCATCCCCCCTATAAACTACCCGGATTAGCGCCAGCGGACAGGTGAATTTACTCAACCAGGTAACTCTATTATGGACAATACTCAACCCGAACTATTCGATGGCGATATCGGCCCCGTCAGATATACCTTCAACGTACCCGGCCTGTCGTTTGAGCATTATTGCAAAGGCAGTGCAATAACCATGCAGCCTCTTGAGGCGCCAAGATCTATTTTTCAATCAATCAATAACCTGATTATATGGTTGGTCATTGCTATTGGGGTAATGTTCTCAATCCAGATAGTAACCGAGAGATCGGACAGGACAATATTGAGTGTATACCTGTTTCTTTTTGCTCTACTGTTTTTATTTCCCATTATTATGGGTGTTATAAGTTCTAAACGCCGAACCAAAAAACTATATTCCGATATAGCGTCATGCCTAAACGGATACACCCTAGTCTTAGGGGAGAAAGGCCTAAAATCAGTCACTACCAAGGGAATAGTCATATATCCATGGCTAGCGGTCAGTGATTTGGCGAGCCATAAGGGCATTGATTATATTGCGATCTACCCAAACGGATTTCTGTGGATACCTGAAGATCTTGAGGGCTATAACAGCATTGAAGTGAGCGCTTTTATTCTACAAAGGATGGCTGCTGAACCTGACATTGCAGCTTGAGAACGTAAAAAAATGCGGCCTTTCGGCCGCAGATATTACATTTTCATCGATTCCAGATAGTCCGCCAGACGCTCTCGAACCAGTACAATTTCTTCTTCTTTTTGCTCGGCCAGCGTGGCATCAAATTCCTGCAACCAAATACCAATTTGGGTACGCATATCACCCAATGACTGGGACCAGGCTCTTTCCAGCCGGGCCAGCAGCGCACGGTTAACCATGGTATCCCGCGGATGAATTTTCAATGATTTCAAACGTTCATGGCTTTCTTGGCGCTGAGCATCAGTAAGACCAACCGGGTTATGGTCGATAACTTTAGTATGACTTTCACCGGTATCCAGCAGATTAACATCCACCTCAAGCAAACCGTTGATATCGTAACTAAAACGAATATCTATCGCCTGAATCTTACCGTTTGGTTTTACCGGCACTTCAAACTCTTCAACCAGAATATTGTTTTCAACTCTCGGGCTTTCACCCTGATAAACAGCAACCCGAATATGACTTTGTTCCGGATGACCGGTACTGAATGTCTCAACCCGCGAAGTCGGTACGACAGTGTTACGTTCAATAATCGGCGAGAAAAAGCCGGAACTGTTATTTTTATTAACTGCGATCCCCAAGCTATAAGGACAAACGTCCGTCAGGATAACTTCATCAATATTTTCATCACGCAGACGACAGGCGGCTTGAACTGACGCACCTAATGCCACAATCGTACTGGCATCCAGATGCTGATGAGGTAATTTACCGAACAAACGCACAACCATTCGCTGAATCACACCTAAGCGGGAAGCTCCGCCCACCAGCACCAAATTATCTAATTGCTGGGGCTGCAACCGGGCATCACTCAAAGCCTGTTCGATCGGGGCGCGTAAGCGGTTAAGCAGCGGAAGCCAGAATTTTTCGGCCGTTTTCTCATCAAAGGTGAAATTGTACTCTTGGTCCTGCCAGTTCCAGCTCAGGGTCAATTCCTGCGTAGTTAACTGACATTTAATCTGTTCTGCGGTATCACTCAGTCGGGCCAACGCCTCCGGCGTAATATCACTTTCAGCCAGCTTCCATTCGCTCAGACAGGCTTTCACCAGCGCTCGGGTAAAGTCTTCACCCCCCAAGTAGTTATCACCGGCCGATGAGTGAACTTCGATCAGCGGCAGCGCATATTCAAGCACCGTGACGTCAAAGGTGCCGCCCCCCAGGTCGAAGACCAGCGTACGACCAAACTCTTGCGTATGCAGGCCATAGGCCATTGCAGCAGCTGTCGGTTCGTTGATTAAACGGACGGCGTTCAGCCCTGCCAGTTCTGCGGCAAATCGGGTTTGCTTACGCTGTTCATCACTGAAATAGGCCGGAACGGAGATAACCACGTCACTCACCGGATGCCCGATTAAGGCTTCCGCATCGGCTTTGAGAGATTTAAGCACCAGCGCAGAGAGTTCCGGAGCGCTAAAGGATTTAGTTCCCAACTTAAACTGCTTGTTGGTTCCCATATAGCGCTTAAATAGCGCTGCGGTTTTTTCCGGGTGAGTCGTCATGCGAGACAGTGCCGGGCGGCCGATTAACACCGATCCGTCTTCGTCCAGGCTAATCACCGATGGGGTCAGAAATTCACCCAATGAATTGGGTATAAGATGAGGTTTGCCATCTTTCCAAAGGCTGATAAGACTATTGGTTGTCCCTAAATCAATACCAATTGCTGGTATAGACGATTGTGCTCCACTCATGACCCTAACCTCACTCGATTCCATTGCGTTATATCATATCGGGGTAGGGAGTTTGGATCAAACCTATAAGGGGTATTCCGAGCGGCTTTAGGCGACAAAATTAGCGTAAAACCGGACGGATTTTTAAGACATCCAGCAAGCAGGAACCTACTCGGCTAAAATGAGCCATTGCGCAAGCAACCACTCATTTAGCGAAGTAAAACCAAAGGCCGAAACATTGAGTAAACTGGAAACGACAGGCTAAGGCTTGAACGCCTTGGCCTGACTAAAGTTATCCAATGCTATTAAACACTCAACTAGCCCCGTTCACATACGCCATCACCGCTTCAATCAACAACTGATGATCTCCGTCGTGCCAAGCCTTCACCAACGCGTCAGCCTGCTGGCTCTGCTTGGCGGTCAGCTCATAGCTGGCAATTGTCTCCAGAGTCTCACCTTTTTTCGCCACATAGTTAAGCAGCATAATATTGCGCTGTTGGTCATCATCAACAGCATCACATCGCTGATGTATAAAATCGGCGGCAAGGGTCAGAAAAACGCAGTGCAGTACCACCAGCAACGATTTACTCGCCGGGTCAACGTCAATTTCAGGGTGGAATATATTGGCTAAATGGTCAGCGGTTTCACTATCACTCAACTGCAACGCGTTGAAATAGTGCATCATCATCATCGCGATATTTTGCTGAGCCTGATAGATCTGAGCCAGAGAAAGGTAACAGAAGGCCAGAGGTGCAGCGTATTGCTGATAATCCTCAGCAGCGATATAGCGTTCAGCCAACCGTTCAAACAGCGTAATCGCCTTATCCAAGTCCTGCTGATAATATTTACCAAACATGTACATCTGTGCTTCAGAGGCATAGGCGGGCAGATAATCCTGAGCCAGCATTTTGTCGAGCCATGGCTTAGCCAGTTCAGGTTGATCTTTTTCTATCAGATAAAGATCGGTCAGTGCCAACATGCAGGCCAGATCGCCACTTTGTTCAGCCATGCTGATAAGCACCGGTTCTCTGAGTTCAGGCGGCAGATCATAAAGATTATTAAGGTCAATTGAAGCCTGAACCGGGAGGCTGTCCAAGTCATAGGCTTCAACCTCTTGGTCCGATAAAATACGTGCAGCAATCTGGGACTCTGTGGTCATTGTTTATCTTCCGCTAAGCCATATGACTGAATTCAATTTTCTGACCAATATTCTCACCTATTCGGCATAAAACTGCATCCGTCATCCGTCACATTACGCTATTCTTTTAGCTGCTGAATTCACTACAAGACGAAATCCATAAGCCCAAGGGCTTTATGGCGGGAAAATATATGCGTCAACTCCGTATTGGTATTGTCGGTTTAGGCAATATTGCTCAAAAAGCCTACCTTCCGATTCTTAGCCAGGCAGACAACTGGGAGCTAAGCGGCGGGTTCTCTCCCGATCAACAGAAGGCTCAAAAAGTCTGTAACAGCTACCGGCTCCCCTGCTTTTCCCGCCTCGATATCCTGGCCGGGCAGAGCGATGCGGTATTTGTTCATAGCAGTACTGCCAGCCATTACCAGGTAGTCAGCGAACTATTAACGCTGGGCGTTCATGTATATGTCGATAAGCCACTGGCCGAAACCGTAGCGCAGGCCGAACGGTTGATTGAGCTGGCCCGGCAAAAAAACCTCGTATTAATGGTTGGTTTTAACCGGCGTTTTGCCCCGCTTTACCGTCAGCTTAAACAGCAGATGGATCGGCCAGCCTCGCTAAGAATGGACAAACACCGCACCGACAGCGTCGGACCAAACGATATCGGTTTTACCTTACTGGATGACTATTTACACGTGGTTGATACCGCGCTATGGCTGGCGGGCAGTCCGGCTAATCTACTCAGCGGTAGCCTGCAAACCAACGCGGATAATCAATTACTGTACGCCGAACACCATTTTCAAAGCACCCACACGCTAATCACCACCAGTATGCACCGCCGGGCTGGCAGCCAACGGGAAAGCGTGCAGTCCGTGACTAACGGAGCAATGTATCAGATTGATAATATGAGCCGATGGCAACGGGAAGATGCGCTTGGAATTCTTGAACTACCATTGCCGGGGTGGCAATCAACCCTGATACAGCGCGGTTTCGACGGTGCTATTCGCCATTTTATCTCCGCCGTCAGTAATCAAACTGCAGCCGAAACCTCGGGTGAGCAGGCAATTTATGCTCAGAGGATTATACAGCAACTATTAAAAAACTTGGGCAGCGCATAACCCATTCATAACCTAAGATAAAGATATCCGACGGCAAATTGTCCTCGACCACCAGATGAGAGGGTCCGGTTATGCAACTCCTCCTTGATGCAATTATTGATCGTGCAATTCAACCAAAAGATGGAGTACTACCGACGATTGTCGGTGCCGTTGTACGAGTGTCACTGTGTGGAAAACCCCTTTATCAACGGGCCGCCGGCTATGCGGACCGAGAAAACAAAGTGGTTATGCAGCCGGATACGCTGTTTCGCCTATCCTCGGTAACTAAGCCGTTTGTGGTTGCCGCTGCGGGGGTCTTACTGGAACAAGGCAAGCTCCACCCTGATGACCGGATAACTCAATGGCTCCCTTGGTTTACACCTTTACAGCCGGATGGAAATTTATCGGTCATCACAATTCGCCATTTACTTACTCACACCGCCGGCCTGAACTATGGCTTTTCTGAGCAGCCGGATGGACCCTACCATCAGGCTAAGATCTCTGATGGCGTAGACACCACGCCGCTCTCACTGGAAGAAAACCTTCGCCGTATTGCCAGCGTGCCTCTGCTTTTTAATCCGGGTAGCGCAGTACAGTATTCAGTCGCCACCGATGTGCTCGGTGCCGTTCTGGCCAAAGCTTGCAATGCTGCTCTTGATGACGTTATTCGCACGTTGGTCACTCAGCCACTGGGAATTTCCGACTGTGAATTTACCGTACCCGACCCGGCCCGCCTGGCAGTTCCCTATATTAACCAGCCGAATGGTATACCCAGACCAATGAACGAACTGGAAATTTTGTTCGATGAAGAGGCCGGTATTACCGGGGGTATCAATTTTTCACCTAACCGGGCTTTTGATGCGAGCGCATTTTTGTCTGGCGGAGCGGGAATGATCGGCTCCGCTCAGGGCGTAGAACGCCTGTTACAAGTCTTTCGCACCGATGGTGCCCCGCTGTTTAGTAAACGCACGATGGACCTGCTCCTCACAGATTCAGTGAAACAACAGGAAATGGCACCGGGCTGGGGATTTGCCGCCGGCTGGAAAGTATTACGCAACCCACTGGCGGCTGATACTCCTCAGTCACCGGGCACCATCTCATGGGGCGGCGTTTACGGCCACCACTGGTTTATTGATTTTGAACGTAATCTGAGCGTTTTGATTATGACTAACACCACTCCGCAAGGGTTATACGGTACATTTACCAATGATATTTGCGACAGCATATATGCAGCACTAGCCCGTAAAGAGTAATGGGTATCACTGCCGGCGCTGCGGAGAAACGACCACAGCGCCGGCCTGTTTAGTGGGCAAAATAGTGCATTCCGCCGTCGACCGGAATAACTGCACCGGTAATATATCTGGCCATTGGCGATGAAAGGAAAACCACTAAGTTAGCGATATCTTCTGGCTCGCCAAAGTAACCAATTGGAATATTGCTATCAATAAATGCCTGACGGGATGCCTCTGTCGGGTGAAGCCGGTCTCTAATCTGCTCGCTGTTAATTCTGCCGGGCTGGATAACATTCACCGTAATTCCCTCCTGGGCAACGCTACATGAAAGCCCCTTAGACCATAGATGCAGCGCTGCTTTCGCCGCGCTGGAGGCATTGAGCGCTCGCGGTTCCATCGAGCCACTGATGCTAATAATTCTCCCCCAACCCCGCTGACGCATTGCCGGTAAGACCGTGGTGGTTAAACGACGAGTAGCAGTAAAATTAATCGCAAAGGACTCATCCCAAACGTCATCACCATCGTCCAGCCCAGCGGCCCGTGCGCCACCAACACAGTTAGCCAGAATATCAATATGACCTAACGCTTTCTCCGCTTCGGCAACAATTCTCTGCGCTTCGCCATGCTGAGTAATATCCGCCGCAATCAGCACAGGTGCGCTCCCACCTTCTGACTTGATTAGTTCAGCAAGCGCCACCAGCTTGTCTATCCGGCGGGCGGTTGCCGCCACACGAACGCCGTTATTCGCCAGCAAACGAACAATACCGGCCCCCATACCTTCACTGGCACCTGATACTAAGCAGCACCGATTGTTAAGTTCTAAATTCATCATAATTCTCACCTGTCCGGTTAAATTAGGAAATAGATTCCCGGCGATGAAAGAAACCAGTCACCGGATACAGTAATTGAAACATACGGATTGATGTGTGAATATTCCCCATGACCTCACATTAAAGGTGCATAAATTCACTTATGTTTGACTGGCAAGATTTAAAACACTTTGCAGTTTTGGCAAGAAGCGGCTCACTATCAGGTGCCGCTCGTGAGTTAGGCGTCGATCACGCGACCGTTGGCCGACGTATTTCAGCGCTTGAACAGTCACTTGGGCTAAGGCTGATTGATCGGTTACCGAGAAAAGTCATTCTGACTAAAGATGGAGAAAAAATTGCCGAACTTGCCCTGCAAATAGAACAAATTGCTTATGGTGTACAGCGGCAGGCCGTAGGTTCAATCAATACTCCGCAAACGACAGTCAGGATTAGCGCGTCTCCGGCGGTTGCTGCACGGTTAATCGCCCCCCACGTGGCGACCTTTCATCGTTCAAATCCGGGCATTACGCTAGTGCTTTCCAGCTCGTCAGCCATTGTGAACCTCGGACGAGGAGAGGCAGATTTAGCCATACGATTAGTCCGTCCGGAGCAGCCAGAATTAATAGCACGGCGTATTGGATGCATGCGCTTTGGGCTTTATTCTTCACTGGAACATGCGGCATTACCGCCCGAAAGCTGGTCATTTATTTCTTACGATGCCGCGCTGGGACATATTCCCCAGCAAGTATGGCTCAGAAGCTTACTGAAAGGACGGCCCGTTGTATTTCAGGCTGGCGACCTATTTGGTCAACAAGAAGCAGCCCGCGCAGGGCTTGGTGCGGCAGTATTGCCAACGTTTATCGGGGAAAATGACCACCGGCTCACTCGCCTAGCTGCGAATACAGTGCCTCCAATACGTGAACTTTGGCTAGTGACTTATCCAGACCTCTATAACTCAGGACCCATCCGTACAGTAATGAACTTCCTTAGTGAAATAATCGGTAAGTCCTGTCCCGTATCCGTGTAGTTAAAAACACTCTTTCTTGATCTTAGTAGTAAGCTCGCAGAAAAATTATTATATGATGAGCCAGAAGAAAATAACCATCTAGCAGGGATGCATTAATCAACAATGGCAGAAACGAAAAGTAATAATCAAAGAGTCAAAACACTGTTAGCCTCGGTGCGAAAACAGGTGGATTCAGCTAAAACGGAACTTGATCTGATTGATGCCATAGAAGAAATAAAAGCCTTCGGTTCACCGCTAAAATTTAATCTGTTAGCCTATTATATTATTGGCAGTATCTGCGTAGTTATCGCAATACTGCTGGGCCTATATCAGTATTTATATTTTCAGGTCATAAACAGTGAAATAACCCTGTTGATGATCGTCTTAGCAATTGTCGCTTTGGGCGCTCTGGCCTATGTCTGGCATAAGAAACTGTCTATCTCTAAGCTGGAAGACTATATTTTCAACAAAGACCTCCAGTTAGATAACGGCCTGAAGGAAATTTCGGTAGATGCGGAAGAACATGCGCGGGATCTGGGCATCCGTTTTCATGACTTTAACCGCGGAAACTATTCCAGAGAGATTCGCGCTCTTTATCAGGGAACCTATCAGGGCAAGGATCACACGTTTAACTACTACTTTTACCACTTTCACTATGTAGATAAACGCACCACAATGAGCACGGACAGCAAAGGACGGGTACAAACTAAAACTGTTTACGATCATTACGATCGCTACGGTATTTATATGCCTTTCACTTTTGTCAGTAATTTGGCGCTGATCAGTAAGTCGATCGGCGGCGTCAGTGGGTACAACTATAAACCGGCATCCATTCAGTTTAATAAAATCTATAAAGTGATTGCTGAATCTGAAATCACCGCGGCAAAATTTCTTAAACCGACCGTAGTCATTGCCAGCGAAGAGATCGCACAAAAATTCAGAGAAGTGAATTTTGAGTTTAATGAAGATACTGAGCTTTGCATGTCATTCAAAGACTGTGATCTACTCACATTGGAGAGGAAATGCAGTTTTAACGATCTGGATGGGTTTATTCAGGAGATCCGCAAAGTTCATGTATTGCCCAAGCTACAAACGGCGTTAGAGCACATTCACACATTAATGAACTATTCAGACAATAACTTTAGGAAACATGAGCAATGATAGAATTCTTAATTCCATTAGCCGTTGTTGCACTGGCAATTATTATTGGGATCGTCATTCATAACGGAATTATCAGCAGAATGAACGCCGTCGCCCGCGCCTGGGCCGATGTTGTGGTTCAGGAACGCCAAAAGAACAATATTATCCCCAACCTTGAGAAAGTGGTTGAACAATATCGCCAGCATGAAGCCTCACTGTTCGAGAAAATCACCGAATTAAGATCGTCATTAAAGCAGTTAAATACCGATAACGTTGACCTCAAAACTTTGGCTGATACTCAGGCTAAAACCACCATGTTACTTAATGGGCTATATGCCGTAGCCGAGAATTATCCTGACCTGAAAGCCTCACAGGTATTTAATAACCTGATGGCTGAAATTACTGAACAGCAGGAAAATATCGGCGCTGCAATTCGCATTTTTAATCAGAATGTAGAATCCTTCAATAACGGTATCGAAGTTTTCCCTAATTCAATGATTAATAGTTGGTTTAATAAGAAGAGAAAGCTCCAGACCTTCAGTGATTCTGTCGCTCAGGGCGGATTTGAATATACGCCGGATATCCACTAACCGGCGTTGTTTATTGAAATTAAGCTCAGGCTCTGATTACTGAACTAAAGCCGTCTGATTAATCCAAAAGGCAACCCTGGCATAATATTATGCCAGGGATAAAAATAGCCTAGAACTGATAGCGGATGCCGACTTGCCCGCTATATGGCATTTCTAAATGACCATCGTAATCTTTGGCATAATTAATCTCAGCAAATCCGGACCATTGATTGTTTAAATCAGCAGAAATTCCAAGGCCATACTTTATTACCGTACCAGAATTATCATTATTGAAATTCTCAGTTCGATTAATCACAACTTCATTTTTATCGGCAAACTCATGGCTTACGGCTAAACGCACATAGGGCTTAATAATATGGTTATTAAGATCAAAGCTGGCACCCGCGGTGCTGCCAATTTCAGCTTTTAGCGACTCAGCACCATCAGCGTAGGCTTTGGTGTTGTTACTCAAACGATAATCTGAGCTTTGTCCTTTAAAGGCGGATAATTGTGTATAAGGTTCAATAAAGTATTGTTCAAATTTGATATGGCGACCGGCTTCGATAGAGGCACCAAAGCCATACAGGCTATCCTTACCCGTCGCACGAGTTCCTTGAACGGTTTTAACATTATTATTTAATCTAAAGTAGTTAGATTTTAATACGCCATCAACATAATAACCGTTATCCCATAGATAGGTGCCATATATGCCTAAAGCATAACTATCAACGTTACCACTTCCGCCACGACTATAGTCAATATCCGAACGTGAGTAAGACATCATGCCGCCCACCAATAGGTCAGCACCATCTCGCCGAAAGCTTTTATCACCACCCAGCACAACACCGTTAGTATCTTGCTGATAGGCAACGAAGTTATTTACCTTATAACGGCTGGTAATAAACTTACCCCATGCTCCGCTACCCTGATTATCTTGAGCATGCATATCACCCATACGGGTGCGCAGAGTGGATAATTCAGCATCCCATATGCTTGGTACCACATTCGCCAGCGCAATCACCCCATAGGTATTACCCGAAATTGGTGGTTTTGGCTTTGGAGTCGGATCTGGTTTTTTGTTGGGTTCAGGATCTGGCTTTGGCTTGGAGGTGCTTAAAACCCAGTCGTCTGAATTTACTGAATCTTGATTTAAGTAATATTGATATGCCCCTAAATCGACGGCACCGTTAGCCAGAGCAAAACTATCACTGGCGCTACCTTCACCGTGAATTAAGTAATAACCTTCGCTATCTGAATTCAGTTCATCACCGGTATCTGCCACATTGACAATAAACTTACCCTTTAGCGTATCGGTAACGTTTAAAAAATCACCTTTCATGCCACCAACGCGCATATTAAAAATACCGTTACCTGATAGCTCCGCTATATTGGCCTGCAGATACCCAGCAACGCTATCGGCATTCTGATATGTTACTGAGCCATTATTTAATAATTGCCCGATACGAATATAACGACCATCACCCGGAGTATCCTCTCCCCGAACCAATTTCAACTGACTGCCTGCATCATGTAAATCAATACGTTCTGCTTTAGCCGCACTAAAAGTAGCCCCAATTCTATAATATCGACGACCACTATTCATATGAACAATGCCGTCATCATAAACATTAAAAGAACCTATCGATGAAGAACCGTCAAGAAGGTAAGCAACACCACCACCATTAACTCGGGTATCTTTAACAATGCCCCCAGCGTAAACGGACAAAAGACCACCGCCATTAACCGTGGTGTTATCAGCCTGAGCGGCTTTAAAATCTAATCCTGCCGATGAACCTGTTGCCTGATTCCATCCTTGATACATGGAAACCCTCATCCAACCATTTACATTAATGGTACTCCGGTTGGCATAACCGGCATTATCAACCTCAAGAATACCCATTTCAGCCTCGGTACCAGATACGGTGGTATCCGTTGCAGAGCCAGCAACATACCACCGATCATTCCGATTGCCAGCGGTCAATGATGAGACGTTTAACGTTGCAGAGATAACCTCGGTATTGTAGGCATCAGAACCATCCAGTGAGACAGCAGAGCGTGCGCTAATCTTGGTATTATAAAGCTGCCCTCGGCTCCATATATCATTATCATCATACCCGTAAGCCATCATAGACATGACATGACCATTATTGAGTATTAAATCACGGCCAACCTCACCGCTAGGCATTGACCACGTGCTGTTATTAATACTATTTTGCAGAGCAATACTATTGTCTTCTGTTGCCGCCTCACTCATTAACTCTTTAGCATTGGCATTTAACGTAGGTAAAACCATTGCCATTATAAATATATAATAGACGGCACTGCATCGTTTATTTAAGCCAACTATAATTTTTTTAGATAGATATCGCTTTATCATGATATACATATAGTCCTTATATAGAATCACTTCCCCAAAACGAAAAAATACATATATACCTTATGCCTTTTAACGTTTGAAATTATTTAAATTAAAAAATAGCTTATTAACATATAATTAATACATTCCAGATATGTGTTCAATGCAAAATTAATTAAACCATCAATAAGTGTTAACCCATATGGCGACCAGCATACATCACCCATTCAGGCCGATTTAATTTAAATAATTAATAACCAAACAATAGATTAAAGTATCGCCATAACAATAAAAATAGATAATAGCTCTAATACAGTTGGGGATTATGGCTCTAACCTGATAGCAGACTAAGTGTTTTATATACAAGAACTGATATTAACCACCATAGCTTATGCGTTGTTATTACTTATTTAATAATAACAACGATAAGTATATATAGCTATAGAGAGTAATGACTAGCACTAACGGATATTAGAATTATTGAGAAGAGTACCGCTACTCATGCACCCGACAGATAAATGCTGGAGAGACATCATCATAAATAATATAATCAACATCATTAAGTTTATCAATTTTAAACACGGCACTTTTACTGGTCAAAAATTCAGGCAACGATTCATCCGGAGCAGTATCATTATTATATTTATCGGTACTAATTTGCGTTGTATCAATACGATGGCCATTAAGAGTGTAGTTAAAATTAATTATTCTCGTAACCTTATAGGTTTCATGGGCAGAGGCATCAATAAAACCATAAATATTAAATAGTCCATGCTGGCTATCTTTAAATAACATCGATAGCTTCAGGCTCTTATAGGATTTTTTACCGTTGACTTCACTCGAGGATATAACCGCCTTACATTCAAATCCGTTAAGATTAACGGATGATGACCAAACAGAATATATCATAACTATGCCAGCAACAGTAATTACAACCAAAAATAAGGCTGAAAATAATTTAATGACTCTCATATATAATCTCATTATTAAGGAAATTCTTACACTCCATATTATTATTAAGAATTTCAGGACACTGAACCACGAATTTTATCCGCTCCATAACGCTTGGCGTTTTAGCTGAAATGGACTCATAGTAATAAATCGTTGATTTCATTTTACAATCAATAACATGACTTTCAGTAAGGCTACTCAAGCCATTGATTACCTTGTTCATATTATAATTATTAGGTATCCCATTCCAAATACCCATTACCTTACAATTTTCAATCATCCCCAATGGCATGACTTTATTAAACTGAGTATTTTGCTGTGGATATTTTAAGAATATAAAAACAATAGTTATCAACCAAAACAAAATTATTGATATAATGATTTTTAATAAAAATTTAGAGTTTGTTTTTTTATATATAACTTGCTCTTCTTCTAATTCAACCGGAGGTTCGCTTAGTTCAACTCTCTCGCTATCAAAAATCTCAATAGTTTTAGCGTCGAAACTAAAACCATATCTGGGTATTGTTTTAATAATATCATCAAGACCTAAGCTGCTAAGGGTGCGCCTGATAATTGATATGTAATTATTGAGGTTATTATTGGATGAGACTAATCCTTTATTTTCCCAAAGTTCATTCATAAAAAAATCACGGGAGAGAGATTTCTGATTATTTTTGATTAAAAGCTCAAGTAGTAATGAAGCAAATCGGGGTATCGTCACCAGATTTCCCGGTTCCGAAAGCGCCCACAGACTTCCGTCCTCAGGATTAAAGCCAATCAATTTGTTTATTTGGTAATACATCTAGAAACACCTTTAAACATATATCAGTCACTGAGGTTAATGAAGTTCTAGTTCAGATGAACCCCTTTCCTCTGTAGTTTGATCTAATACAGAGAAAGAGTTCAGGCCTTATCTCGAGAGATAGAGAGTCGATAAGGAGCATAAAAAAATCTTCAAACAACTTACCCACAGCTAACAAGACACACATTAACTCATCTACAAAATCATATAATATCAATGAATTAAAATACTAATTGCATTACAAAAAAGACAATACCCATAATAAAAAAAGGCTAATTAACGTATTTAAATGCATTGCAAATATAATTGAAATATAACATCAACCACACAATAAAACCATATTAAACAGATGGTAATGTATAAAAAACACTTATTACAACCGAAAGATATACTAACAAATTTCAACTAACACAAAGAAATTTAAAGAGAAAACTATTAAAACACCAATTTCATCTCTACTTTAAATGCCTTATCAAAGCACTAACCTATTTTTTCTATTTATTTAGAACATAAAACTATTGTTATGATGTTAGCCGCTTATTGTGCACAAAGCCTAGATTATTCGATAACATTCAATTGAATTGGCGTAGAAAAACTAAAGCCATCATCACATATCAAATACAATAAAAACATGAAACAGTGCAGCAATATATAAAAGGAATTTAAACCATGAAAAAGACACTCAGACAAATTAACACCCCAACATGTAGGTATTGCGGCAGTAACACCGAGGTTCGAAAACATGGAAAGGGAAACTCTCAATTACAGCGCTACAGGTGTATGGCCTGCCTAAAAACATTTCAGATGAAATATATCTATTTAGGCCATGAGGTAAAATATTCTAACCTAGCCATATGATTAATTAAAATAGCCACTAAAGCTTATTATATGTATACCGTATAATTTAATAACAGCATCTGGCTAAAACTGCCATTAATCCAGTTTAATAAATAATTGCCATCATCCTGCTCATTCAAGAGGTCATTGAAGGTGTATATCTATTGGAGGGTAAGGCGGCTAAAGTCAAAAAATGGCTAAAAAAGATCGAAGATTGAATCAATGTTATCAGCCTGTCGAAAATGGTATAGCAGCCGGTGTAACGTCATTTCTGACCGGCTGCCAGTTAAACCTGATACCTAAAATGCATTCAATATCACAGCGTATTAGTACCCTGCAGCTAAAGCATCTTTAGTCCGAGGATCCGCGGCACCAAATAAACCTTCCGGAGTAACCACAATACTTTGAGTGCTGCCCATGGTTGGCTTAACGCTTACCTTATGGCCTTTTTTCTCCAGAAGTCTAATCGTGTCCGGACTAATTCCCTTTTCAATACGAATTTCTTCCGGCAGCCATTGGTGGTGAATACGCGGAGCATTAGTGGCTTCCGCGATATTCATATTGAATTCCAGCGTATTTAATACGATTTGTAATACCGTGGTAATTATCCGGCTGCCGCCAGGACTGCCGGTGACGAGGAACACCTGACCATCTTTAGTAACGATCGTCGGAGACATGGATGAAAGCGGACGTTTGCCGGCCTGAACCGCATTAGCTTCACCGCCGATAAGACCATATACATTAGGTACGCCCGGCTTGGCCGAAAAATCATCCATTTGGTTATTCAGTAAGATGCCGCTGCTGCCCGCCACAATACCGCTACCAAAATTGGTGTTCAGCGTGTAAGTCACTGCCACAGCATTGCCCTGAGAATCAACAACTGAATAGTGAGTGGTTTGGTCGCTTTCATACGGAGCTAGCTTGCCCGGCCTGATCTCTGATGACGGCCTGGCCTTATTCATATCAATCTTGGCGGCTAAGCTTTTAGCGTACCCTTTGCTTGTCAGAGCACCAACAGGCACCGTAACGAAATCGGGGTCACCAAGATATTCGGAACGATCGGCATAAGCAAACTTCATCGCTTCTGACATAACGTGAATAGCATCGGCGCTATTCTGACCCATCGACTTCAGGTCAAAGTTTTCCAGAATATTCAAAATCTGAATAATATGAATACCACCGGAAGAAGGCGCCGGCATAGAATAAACCTCATAACCACGATAAGTACCGGATACCGGTTGACGCTCAACCGCTTTATAAGCCGCCAGATCGGCTTTGGTAATCAAGCCGCCATTCTTCTCCATTTCATTGGCTATCTGATCGGCAATCGGACCTTTATAAAAAGCATCGACACCCTGCTTGGCAATTAAATCAAGGCTTGCCGCTAAATCAGTCTGGATCAGAATTTCACCTTTAGACCACGGCACATCACCGGATTTAAAGAAAATTGCCCGGCTGTGATCGTTATTCAGTAATACTTCGCGTCCATATTGCACTAAATCATCGGCAAGGGTCTGATTGACCGGAAAGCCATCTTTTGCCAGCGCTAAAGCGGGTTGAATCAGATCTGACATTGGCATGGTGCCATACTTTTCTGTCGCCATCGCAAAACCGGCAACGGTTCCCGGTACGCCGGAAGCTAAATGGCTGGTCAGGGACTTTTTACTGTCTGCGTTACCCTTTTCGTCGAGGAACATATCTCTGGAGGCTTTAGACGGAGCCATTTCCCGAAAATCAATCGCCGTGGTTTTACCGTCTTTAGTGCGTAGTAACATAAAGCCACCGCCACCGATATTTCCCGCCTGTGGATGCGTCACGGCTAAAACATAACCTACCGCAACCGCAGCATCAACCGCATTTCCTCCACGTTCCAACACATCAACCCCGACTCGGGTAGCAATGCTGTTGACAGAGGCAACCATCCCGTTTTTGGCATATACCGGATGGAAAATATCTTCTTCTACACCATATGAGACAACTTGCGCTGCTACTGAACCTTGCCAGAAGAGTAGTAAGGCAACTAACAGATAACGCATCCCGCTTTTCTTAAATATCTCAGCCATCGCTTTTTCCGCCTGTAAGTAGTTTCACCATAAATGTAACAACTATTTTACATTAGGGGATTATTTGTACTTTGACCAGCGAGGATATGGCTTTAAACCGGTGTGGCGTCACATTTTAAAATAAAATCAGAACTGAATAATTATCGACGGGATTAAATCAAAATGCCTCAGCATCGGCTCTATTCCGACCACAAAGTAATAGCCGGAATAGCACGTTGAATATGATTAATAATGGAAATTCATCAGCAAGCAAGAAATTAAACTCAAATAACACAACCGACTAAGGACGTTCCTCAAACTTAGGATTGTCATCACATAGATCGAACCACTCGGCCTTCGAACCGGTAAAGATATGCGTTTTATGCTCTGGGTTAATTGGCGTATCCAGCGTGCCAACCCTTAAGCGAATAAATTCAGGCTGACCGTCTCTGGCACTGTATATTGGCGAGCCGCAATCACTACAGAAAAAGCGCTGGGCGCTCTCAGAAGAATAGAAGCTCTTAAGCTTATCTTTACCAGTAAGTAAAGTGAAACGCTCAGTTTTAACCGGGGTTGCGGTATTAAATGCCGACCCCGTAGCTTTACGACACTTGGAGCAGTGGCAAAAAAATATTTCTTCAATCTGATCGTCGATCTGATAGCTCACGCCACCGCATAAACAGCTGCCTTTTAACATAGTTACCTCTGCATCTATATAAATTATCTGCCAGCTAAAATGATTAGCGCTACATCATTTTGAGCATACTTGGTTAATAAAAGCCTGAATCTGATGGAGAGTCAATGAATCGGGTTGCAGCATCGCGGTAACATGATCGCCATTACCGGATAAAAATGGAAATTCATTTTCCTTTGCCCACGCTTCAATCGAAGAATAACCAGGGTCATCTTTCCCCGCCCAGAATGCAACCGGAACGCAGGACTGTTTAATTACCGTATCCATAGGCTGATGCTGGCTGAGTGAATGAAAAAAAGCACTGAGCCCGGCTTCTGCATCCGGGGTTACCCAAGATGCTAATTCAGGTGCTGTTTTTCGCGCATATGACATAAAGAAGTCAAACTTAAGCGGTCCGTCTGGCCCTTGCGGCAATCCATTAACAATATCCCAGCCCCCAATCAGCGCGGAGGAAAGGCGTTCCGGATAATATTGAAGTAAACCCGCTGTCAGCCATGCTCCTGATGAATATCCAATAACCTGGGCTTTTTCATAACCTATCGTATCAATAAGTTTAATCACACCGGACGCCTGCACTCTGAGAGAATAAGCGTCAGAATCAGCAGTTTTATCGCTTAAACCGTGCCCGGGTAAATCGGGATAAGCCACACAATAATCTTTACTGAGCGCTTGTACCAACCCGCTTTGTCGCCAACTCTGGCCGTTCATTAACAGGCCGTGTAATAATACGACTAACGGGCCCGAACCTTCTGTCTGGTAGTACCAACGAAAATTATCGGATGAATAGGGCAAAATAGGCTCCTTTATCTAGCGACATTTATCATACCGGACCTGAGTTCGGTGAATAAATAACGATGTTAGCCTAAATCACAAAGGCGTTTTGCGATATGCAACCCGCAGGCGGCCGCCTGAGAAAGGCTATGAGTAGTCCCGGAACAGTCACCGGCCAAATACAGACCATCGGTTGTCGTTTCAAAAAATTCAGAGGTGGATTTTTCCGGCGCATAAAACTTACCGTCGAGACCATATAGTAAAGTATCCGCCGAGACAGGCTGTTGCAATAATTGCTCTAAACGTAGAAAGAACTCACGGGCAGCGGTTAAATAAATCTGCGGTACTTCATCAGGCAGATAGCCTGTATCAGCCGCCAGCGAGGGCTTGATACTATTAGCCGCAAGGCTTTGTGCAGAGGTAATTACGCCCCGGCTCAGGTCACCCAAGCGCTGAACAACAATACGCTCCCCACCGCGGTTAATGTGTTTGATTACCCCTTCAGTATGGGCTTTAGCCTCCGCCTGATTCAAGAAATACTGAGGAACGAACAGCGTAAAATTCAGATTTTCAGATTGGCTGGTCGATTCATTGCAGTTCTGCCCGTCGGGCATCACCATCCCTTTTTCATACTTACGGATTATTCGTCCTGTCGGATTCATACAGTAAGTGGTCGCGGTATAGTCAACGGTTTTTAGCTGTAGCTTAGTTTCAAAGGTTTGTTGCAACAGCGGCTGCCATTGGCGGTAGGGCATTTCAATCCGCAGGCCGAGATCTACCCGGGTTTGCCCGTAGCCGATGTCAAACTGTTGCATTTGTCGCTGTAGCCACTCAGAGGCGCCATTACCGGTAGCGATAACCACATTTTCAGCGTCAATTAACTGACCATCGGACAGGAGAAGCTGAAAGTCATCGCCTTGCTTAGCCAGTGACTGGACCTCGGTATTAAAAGCAAAGTTGACCTTATCATCAAGGTAATGGCGAATTTGCTGCAGTACTTGCTGTGATTTCACCGTTCCTAAGTGACGCACCGTAGTGGTTAGCATTTTAAGACCGGCATTGCGGCATTTGACCATCAGCGACGGGTCTGCGGTGGTATAGAACGTAGCATCCTGTGCGCCGAACTGGCACAGGATCCGATCGACCTGCTCCATCAACCGCATGGCCGTATTCTCGCCGACTTTATGGCTTAATCCGCCGCCAAAATCGTTGGTATAGTTATATTTGCCCTCCGACATCCCCAGCCCGCCAAAACCTTCATACTGAATATGAGGGTTATCGGCTAGCAGTCGCTGACGATCGGCGAAGTCATGGCCTTTATCAATAAGAATGACCCGCTTACTGGCTTTTGCGAGTGAGTAAGCAGTAAAAACCCCGCTAACGCCAGCGCCGATAATGGCAACGTCAAACATCGCCGACTTACGCTTTTATCCAGCGGGAACGCATCCACTCTTCCTGCTGTTGTCCGTCAAGGAAGGTCCAGGCCACAACCCGACTGGCCTTTTGGCCCTGAGCCATATTAATAACTTTGATCTCCGTTGCACCGGCATAGCGTAAGGCATGTGACAACACCGGCAAGGTGGTTTTCTTCGACACCAGCGTGGTAAACCAGAAACACTGTTGGCCAAAAGCCACGCTCTCTTCGGCCATTTGGCGTACGAAGCGTTCTTCTCCGCCGTCACACCATAGCTCTGTCGTTTTGCCGCCAAAATTCAATACCGGTTTAGCGCCATCTTCCAGCTTGCCGAGATTACGCAGTTTTTTCATTCCTACGGCGTCGGCTTCTTCTTGGGAAGCATGGAACGGCGGATTGCACAGCGTCAGGTCAAAACGGTCTGTCGGCTTGATGATGCCTTTAAAGATATTCTCCGCAGATTTTTGCAGACGAATATCAATGGCCTTAGTCAGATTGCGATTGGCTTCTGCAATCAGCTTAGCGCTGCTCACCGATACCGGGTCAATGTCCGTTCCGACAAATTTCCACCCATAGCTGATATGACCAATAATCGGGTAGATGCAGTTAGCACCAACGCCAATATCCAGTACGTGAACTGAATTCCCTTGAGGGATTCGATCGCCATTACAGGCACTGAGCAGATCGGCCAAATAGTGGATATAGTCGGCCCGCCCGGGGATTGGGGGGCAGAGAAAATCTTTAGGAATATCCCAGTTCTGAATATGATAAAAGTGCTTTAGCAGCGCTTTATTCAGCATTTTTACCGCTTCAGGATCGGAAAAATTAACTGAAAGGTCATCATACTTATTCAGTGATACAAAAGGGGCAAGTTCCGGACAGCTCTCAATCAGCTGAGGAAAGTCGTAACGACTGCGATGCAGGTTTCGTGCATGTAATTCCGACTTTTCATTCGGAAATGATTTCTTTGGTTGCGCCATTTTTATGCCAATAATCAACTGAAGATGGGAATAGTCCGGTTATGCAGGGTCTTCCCCTGCATGAGAACTGACATTGTACGTTAATTAGATTCAGGCTGGCGACCAAATCCTTTAATCGGGCTTTCTCACCCAGTTAACCAGGCATATTCCGGCGCTGACCAGTATTAATGCCACCCCGTACTTCCACTCAAAAACATCTTCATTCAACATAACGGCCGATAGCGCGGTGCCAGAGACCGGAATCATAAAGTTAAACGGGACGACCATACCAACCCGATTATATTTAAGCAGCGTGCTCCACAAAGAAAAAGCCATTGAAGACAACAGCACTAAATACGCCAGTAACAATGTCGACATTAAATTGAAATCAGTCAGTCGGCCGCCAAAAGCGTAACCGGCAACGGTCAGAACAATACCGCCAATGGCTAACTGATAGCCGGTCATAATCCCCGGTTCAACGGTTTGAGAAATGCGCTTACCGTAAATGGTAGAGGCTGACAGGACAAAAGCAGCCAACATCACCATACCTTCGCCTTTCAGGCTAAACTGGAAATTCATCAGCCCGTCATTGAAGTTAACCGCCATAACGCCGGCAAAGCCTAGCAGGCATCCCAGCGTTTTATTCATGGTGATTCGGTCATTTTTATAAATGAAATGGGCCATAATCACGCTAAAGAAGGTCCCGGTAGCATTAATAATTGAGCCATTGGCACCGGAAACATAGGCCAGTCCGATATAGAAAAACACATACTGCACTGAAGTCTGTACTAACCCCAGTAGAGTAATCTGTCCAAACTGACGGCGGCTTAAACGAGCGAGAGGTTTGCCACTCAGCCCGCCTATCACCAGCAACAGTAAACCTGCCAGCGTAAAGCGATAGCCGGCAAATAAAATTTGGGTCGGAATATCGTCAGCAGCAATATTAAACAGCAGGTAGCCGGTTTTAATACTAGGGTAGGCACTTCCCCACAGCAGGCAGCAAAAGGCCGCGGTTACATAAACGACTTTTTTATTGGTAAAAAAAACGCTCTTATCTTGCAACTTAACTCCTTGTATCCCAAAAATATAAGGAAACCAGTGGGATGTTTAACTCGGCTATGCTGGACGAAATGAAACACCATTTCAAGTATTAGATTTCAGATAAAAAAAACCGCGCTCAGCCCGTACCAATTAAGCCACAGCAATAGGGTTTTCTAGCGAGTTTGAAAGGAAAAATTCAACGGCTGGTTTAAAA
>POVV01000484.1_pt1 | contig 24976 bp, 19 predicted proteins | sample 1560271 | NCBI WGS metagenome assembly POVV01 (sample SAMN08337232, study PRJNA429181) | Bioreactor metagenome, whole genome shotgun sequencing project. | biome: cows' rumen and soil; feature: anaerobic; isolation source: anaerobic chemostat enrichment culture, galacturonate as sole carbon... | reverse complement strand
ATGAAAGAGTTCTTCCGTTTACGCCGAAAATAAATACGGAGAGGTGTCCGAGTGGTCGATGGTGCTTGACTCGAAATCAAGTGTCCTGTCAAAGGGACCGTGGGTTCGAATCCCACCCTCTCCGCCATATTTAAAGGCCTCATGGCTTCCACGAAATTTCGTGGAAGCCATTTTTAAATTAAAAACCCAAATAAAAACCCAAAAAGGAACCCCAAAATAGATTTTCCAAAACATAAATATACAGTATATGTGCCAATAAGCGTATATTCAAATAGAAGCATATGTCAATTTCTTGATTACGGGCTGAGTACGTTGAGGTTCGTTTTTGTCAAGATAGTAACTGCCCTACTTTTGAAGCAATAAAAATTTTTAAGGTTTATATGAGAGATTAATTTTGAGTGCTATATAAAGGTGAAAAAGTATTGCTCGTTTATTTATTGAGACAGGAATAAGGTTGTGTTTTGATGAAATATGTAAAAGAATGGTTCTAGCTAAGGGGGTAGTATGAAGTGGATTTGGAATTCATTATAACTTTTTGGAATATACGATGTTCATTAGCTCTTGGGTTTTTAGACATGGAAAATTTTCAAGACGCACGAAGAGATTAGTTACAGAAATACGGCTATGGGTTAAACGTGAGAGCAACTTTAAAAATGTATTGGATAAGTTGCGGGAGATTAAAAATCCAATAATGAGCAAATCTTATGATTTCCCATATGACCAACCAAACTTTAATGAAGTACATATAATAATGAAAAATAATCAGCGATTAGTTCCCCAAAAATTAGAAAAATTATGGATGAGAGTTGTGGCAGATGAATATGAGAGTGTTGGAACAGATGGGGAGGGGAGCTGCATGCAATCTTGGGTATTATTTATTAGTGAAGTTTGTAGGTTAGAGGAACAAGCCAGAAGATATTTAGAAAGAAAACATCCAGAAGTCTTAGCTGGTAATATAGAAATTCGCCAGAATGGATAATGTCAAAAGAGCGGTGTGTTCAACTCCTGCACTTCTATTGATTGACAAAGATATGAAAAAGAAAGATCTGCAAGCCTTGGCAGGTATTAGTTCGGCATCCGTCACAAAGCTTGGAAAGAATGAGAATGTAAATACAGAGATACTGCAGAAAGTGTGCATAGTCCTAAATTGTGACGTTGCAGATATCATGGAAATAGTAAATGAGGAAGGTAGGAATCCCAATATCGGCTGAGTCCTTTGTTGAAGATGAACATTAGATTAGAAGTATTGTGTCATACAGATTGCGAATACAAAAGTGCTATTAGATACAGAAACGAGGAACTTTTATGGCAGTTAAGAAAAGTGAATTATATAGCTCTCTCTGGGCGAGCTGCGATGCATTAAGAGGAGGCATGGATGCTTCACAATATAAAGACTATATATTGACCCTCTTGTTCGTGAAGTATGTTTCGGACAAGTTTAAAGGTGTTGCTTACGGCGACATCGACGTTCCTGAAGGCGGTAGTTTTGACGATATGCTCGCGCTGATTGGCAAGAAGAACATCGGTGAGGAGATGGACAAAATTATCGCCAAACTCGCCGAAGCAAATAGCCTCCGGGGGGTCATTGACAACGCGCACTTCAACGATGAGGACAAACTCGGCAAAGGCAAGGAAATGATCGACAAACTGAGCGAGTTGCTTGGCATATTCCGCGACCAAATGCCGGACTTCAGCCGTAACCGCGCCGACGGCGACGACATTATCGGCGACGCTTACGAATATCTTATGCGGAATTTCGCCACCGAGAGCGGTAAGAGCAAGGGGCAATTCTACACCCCCGCCGAGGTGTCTCGCATACTTGCCAAGGTTGTCGAGATTGAACATGCCAGAGCAGGCGAAACCACCCTGTACGATCCGGCTTGCGGTTCCGGCTCCCTACTGATCCGCGCCGCCGAAGCCACTCCAGTCGATGTAGCCATATACGGTCAGGAGAAAGAAGGCACTACCGCCGGTCTTGCCCGTATGAACCTCGTTCTACATAACCGAGCGACCGCCGAAATTAAAGGTGGTTACAGTACGTTCTCCGACCCGCAGTATAAGAATCCTAACGACGACGGAGCGTTCAGTTTGACTTTGCCGTGGTTAATCCTCCCTTCTCAGATAAGAACTGGACGCACGGCTTGAAAGAGTACGGGCGCTTTGATGGCTATGGCGATCGCCCGCCGCAGAAGAACGGCGATTTCGCTTGGCTGCTCCACATTATCAAGTCGCTGAAGCGCAACGGAAAGGCGGCGGTGATACTGCCTCACGGCGTGCTGTTCCGTGGCAATGCGGAGGCAACAATACGGCAGTCGCTCATCGACAAGGGCTTTATTAAGGGCATCATCGGTTTGCCTGCTAACCTCTTCTTCGGCACGGGTATTCCCGCTTGCATCATCGTCATTGACAAGGAAAACGCCGACGAGCGGGACGGCATTTTTATGATTGACGCGAGCCGCGACTTCATCAAGGACGGCAACAAGAACCGTCTGCGCGAGCGCGATGTTTATAAAATTACAACGGTATTTAATCAGCGGATTGAATTGTCGAAATACTCCCGCTTTGTACCGAATGACGAGATAAAAAATAAGAACGCTTACAACCTCAACATACCGCGATACATAGACGGCGGCGGGGCTGAGGATTTGCAGAGCATCGACGGTCACTTAAACGGCGGTATACCAAGCGCTGACGCTGACAGTCTGTCACTCTATTGGGATGCGTTCCCGAACCTGCAAGCTGCGTTGTTCAAGCCTCTACGCAACGGGTTTTATTCGCTTGCCGTGAATAAAGACGCTATCCGTGACACCATTTACGGCGACGCCGACTTTTTCGCATACGCCGACAAGGTAGAGTCCGCTTTTAATAAGTGGAAAGCAAGCGTGGACGGCAAACTCCGCGCCATAGACGGCTCGACGAAGCCGAAGTTGCTCATTTCTGAGATTGCCGAGGAAATCCTCGCAGACTATGAGCCGGTTACCCTCCTGGATAAGTACGACGCCTATGAGGTGCTGCTGTCCTATTGGAACGAAACGATGTCTGACGATGTGTACCTCCTTGTGCAGGACGGCTACAAAGCCATCCGCGATATTGAGGTTTTTACCAAAACCGGCACCAAAAAGAAGAAAGACGGCACGGAGGAAACAAAGACCATCGAAACGGGCTGGGACGGCAAACTTGTGCCGAAAGCCCTTGTTATAGAGATGTTCTTTGCCACCGAACAGAAAGCCATTGATGATATGAAAACTGTCATCGCGGCGGCTCAGGCGGAACTGGACGAAATGATCGATAACGCCGAGGAAGATACGGCCATTTACGATATGTTGGCAAATAATGATGGTAACATCGAAAAGACAGGGTTTAAGAAAAAGTTAAAAGACAAGCTGAAAGACAAGACGCTGGACGCGGATGACAAGGCGGTTCTGCAGAATTTGCAAACCGTGGTCACACGAGTTGACGAGGGTACAAAGACGCTGAAAGACCTCCATGCCGCTCTCGACAAGAAAACTCGTGAGCAGTACCCCAAGCTGACTGACGACCAGTGCGTGGAACTGCTCTTAAACCGCAAATGGTATCGCACGATTGTAAACGGTATCTATGCGCTGTACACGGCGGTGAGCCACCGCATTGCCGACCGCGTGACCGAACTCAACGAGCGGTATGAGCAGACCCTGCCCTCTCTCGAAGCCGAGGTCTCACGGCTCGAAAGCAAGGTGAAATCTCATCTGGAAAGGATGGGGTTTGTATGGTGACATGGGAAACGACGACAATCGGCAATTTGCTTGAATTTAAGAATGGGCTTAATAAGGGCAAAGAGTTCTTTGGGCAAGGCACACCGATTGTGAATTATATGGACGTGTATAAGAATCGTGGTATACACGCCGAGCAACTGCGCGGGCGAGTGACGTTAAGTGCGGAGGAAATAAAGCGGTTCGACGTACACAAGGGTGATGTGTTTTTCACGCGCACTTCCGAAACGCCGGAAGAAGTCGGCTACGCCGGCGTAATGCTTGACGAGATTGATAACTGTGTTTTCAGCGGATTTGTTCTGCGTGGCAGACCAATAACCGACAAGCTTGACATTAGCTATTGCCAGTACGCATTTATGACAGAGGATATTCGAAAGGCGATAATGTCAGGTTGCACTTATACCACGCGAGCGTTGACGAACGGCAAACAATTATCCTCTATTGAAATCCAACTACCAGAAAAGCCTGAACAACGCCGTATTGCCGAAGTCCTTTCGGACACGGATGCTTTGCTTGCCGCCCTTGAAAAACTCATTGCCAAGAAACGAGCCGTGAAGCAAGGCACAATGCAGGAACTGCTCACGGGCAAGCGTCGCTTGCCGGGGTTTGAGGGCGAGTGGGTGGAAGGCTCGTATAGAAGCCTTTGTGAGTTTATTAACGGCAGAGCCTATTCACAAGAAGAATTGCTTTCAGAGGGGAAATACCGTGTTCTGAGGGTGGGGAATTTCTTTACAAGCGAGCGTTGGTATTTCTCTAACTTGGAACTTTCAGAGAAACAGTACTGCGAAAAAGGCGACTTGTTGTATGCGTGGTCTGCATCATTCGCGCCAAGAATATGGCAAGGCGAAAAGGTGATATTTCATTATCATATATGGAAAACGATTGTATCACCAGCTGTCAACAAGGAATTCTTGTACTACTATATGGTCTTTGATACACAAAGCATTATGGGCGAATTACAAGGCGGTACAATGTCTCATCTTACCAAAGAGACCATGGAGCGTCGACTTTGCTGTTACCCAAGCAACCGCGATGAACAATCCGCCATCGCCGAAATCCTCTCCGATATGGACGCGGAGATTGGCGCGTTGACAGCGAAGCTCGAAAAGGCGCGGCGCATAAAGCAAGGGATGATGAGCGAACTGCTGATAGGGCATATTCGGCTGGTGGAGCAGGAAGTGGAAGTTGCACCCGAAGCGGTCGCTACACCGAAGATTGTGGAGTTGCCGAAACCAGAGCCAAAATCCGCTGCCGCACAAACGGGCGGTCACAACCAGCAGTTTGACGATGCCGTAATGATTGCGGGCATCGTAAATGTCCTTTATTCCGACAAGTTCCCGCTCGGCAGGAAGAAGGTGCAGAAGTGCCTCTATCTCCTGCGCCGTCGTCAAGACGAAAGTACGGCGGCGTTCAAGAAGAAGGCCGCGGGTCCCTATGCCGACGAAGTGCGCTATAAGGGCGGCGAGCCGATAGCGAGAAGCAACGGGTACATTGCGACTAAGACAGACAAGAGTAAAGGCACGACCTTTGCGAAGGGCGACAGCATCAGCCAAGCCCTCGGCTATATCCAAAACTGGGGCAGGCAAGCCGATATTAAATGGGTGGCTGACAAGCTGAAATTCAAGAAAGTTGACGAACTGGAACTGCTTGCCACCGTGGATATGGCAATCTGTGACCTAACGGAAGCCGGAACGCCTGTGTCCGTCGCTGCTATCAAGCACCTAATTGCCACCAATGAAGAATGGAAGGCGAAGCTGAAAAGGCAGACTTTCAGCGACGCAAACATCGCCCACGCGATTCGGGAACTGCAGACTCTGTTCTAAGGAGGAAACAAACGATGCCGAGGATTAACGAAGACGAGCGCAAGACACAAGACCGCGTGCTCGCCCTGTTCCGCGACAGGGCGGCCCTGGACTATGAGTATTACGGCGATTTGCACGGGCAAATCAATAGCAACATTATGGTTGACAAGCTGACGGCTTGGCTCATCGGGCGCGGTTACAGCCAGACGCTCGCCGACAAAGCTGTGTTTGAACTTGTCAAAACGGCGGGCAACCTTCAGCAGGGCTTATATAAAGCGAATCAGGACGTTTACTCGCTTTTGAAATACGGTGCGAAAGTTCATGAGAACCCCGGCGATCCTGACAAAACGATCTACTTCGTCGACTGGGAGCACTCCCATAATAACGAGTTTGCCGTCGCCGAGGAAGTGACGATAAAGTCGGGCAGCGAGCGGCGCCCCGATTTTGTGGTATATATAAACGGTATTGCCGTCGCGGTGATTGAGTTGAAAAAGTCAACCGTGTCAGTATCGCAGGGCATACGGCAGAACCTCTCGAACCAGAGCGAGCATTTCAACAAGCCGTTCTTTTCTACCATCCAGTTCGTGATGGCAGGCAATACGGGCGAGGGGCTTCGCTATGGCACGATAGAGACGCCGGAGAAGTATTACCTCGAATGGAAAAATGACCCCGTCAATACTACTGCTCAGCCGATCGATAGTGTGTCGCTCGACATTTTAGAGAAGTGCAAGACGCTCCCAGACAAACTGGACTGGCAAATGTTCAGTTTGTTCCAGAAGCGGCGTTTTCTCGACCTCATCCACAACTTTGTCGTGTTTGACAAGGGTGTTAAGAAGGTTTGCCGCCATAACCAGTATTTCGGCATCAAAAAAGCACAAATAAAACTCGGTAGGAAGCAAGGTGGCATCATTTGGCACACCCAAGGCAGCGGTAAGACACTGACAATGGTGTGGCTCTCCAAGTGGATACTGGCGCACAACCCGAATGCCCGCGTCCTTATCGTAACTGATCGCGACGAACTCGACGAGCAGATGGAGAAAGTCTACCGGGGTGTTGACGAGCAGGTTTACCGCACCAGATCCTGCGAAGACCTTGTGAAACGGCTCGACAAGACCGATAAGCGACTTATATGCTCGCTGATTCACAAGTTCGGTGTGCGCACCAACTCGGAAGTCAGTGAAGCCCAGACGAAAAAGTCCGTCGAGCAGTTTATCCGCGAATTGAGAGCCGCTCTGCCAAATGATTTCAAGGCGAAGGGCGATTTTGTCGTTTTCGTGGACGAGTGCCATAGAACCCAAAGCGGACTACTCCACGAGGCAATGAAGGAAATTCTGCCGAACGCAATCTTCATAGGCTTTACGGGTACACCCTTGCTCGTCAAAGACAAGAAAACGAGCATAGAGGTTTTTTCGCCGGGGTATATCCATACCTACAAATATGATGAAGCCGTTGCGGACGGCGTTGTTCTTGACCTGAGATACGAAGCCCGCGACATCGAGCAGATAATCACCGCGCAGGACAAGATTGACGCTTATTTTGAGACTAAGACCCGCGGGTTGAATGACGCGGCGAAAGCAAAACTCAAGTCCAAGTGGGGCAATATGCAAAAGGTATACAGTTCCCGCAAGCGACTTGAGGTTATCGCCGAGGACGTTATCGCTGACTTTGACATCAAGAACCGGCTCGCCGATGGCAACGGCAACGCAATGCTCGTTGCGGATTCGATTTACTCCGCTTGCAAGTATTACGAGATATTCCAGTCACGTGGATTCAAAAAATGCGCGATTATTACGTCGTTCGTGCCGCGTGAAAGCAATCTTCGCACCGAAGACGAGGATGCGGAAGAGTTCGAGAAATACGAAGTCTACCAGAAGATGCTGAACGGTCAGAATGTGGACGATTTTGAAGCTGAGGCAAAGCGGAAGTTCATTGAAGAACCGGCACAGATGAAGTTGCTTATTGTCGTAGACAAACTGCTGACGGGCTTCGACGCTCCGCCCTGCACATATCTCTACATTGATCAAACAATGCACGATCACGGGCTCTTTCAGGCAATTTGCCGCGTCAACCGTCTTGACGGTGAAGAAAAGGATTTCGGCTATGTTGTGGACTATAAGCAGTTGTTTGGAGACTTGGCAAACGCTCTCAACAAATATACGTTGGGTGCATTTGAGGGCTATGCCGCCGAGGATATTGAGGGCTTGGTTAAAGACCGCCTTGCTGAAGCGAAGAAGTACCTTGATACAACGCTTGAGGAACTCGACGACCTCTGCGGGGGAGTTTCTGCCCCGCGAGCGGAGATTGACTATATCCATTACTTTTGCGGCGAGAACGGAGTGGGCGGCATAGATGACGAATCTTGCTCGCGAAGCCGTGAGAAGCTGTACAAGCTTGTGAATCGTCTTGTCCGGGCCTACGCTGAGATAAGAGGTGACATGGCAAACGCCGGATACGCCGCCACTGAGCAAGCGGATATTGACAAGAAAGTCACATTCTACGTTGCATTGAAAGAAACCATAGGCAACGCCAGCGGCGATTTTATCGACCTGAAATCATATGAAGCGGATATGCGCCGCCTTATCGATACCTATATCAAAGCAGATGATAGCCGTAAAATCGGCGAGTTTGATGACTTCACTCTGCTCGACTTTGTTTTGGTGCAAGGTGAGAAACTTGGCGGCAAGGGTAAGGAGGCCGCAGCTGAGGCAATTGAAAACAATATCCGCAAAAAGGTAGTTGAGAGAATTCTCATCAACCCGAAGTATTATGAAAAGATGTCGGCTATCCTGGACGAACTCATCAGGGTTCGGCATGAGGGTGCGATTGCCTACGAAAAGCTATTGGAGAAGTATATTGAACTGGTTAAGAACGCCGAAAGCCCAGAAAACAATCCGCACTATCCCGAGAGCATACGGCACAGCGGAGCGTTGCGGGCTTTGTACGATAATTGCGGCGAGGACGAGGCTTTGGCCATTGTCCTTGATAAAGCAGTCCGCGAAAGCAAGCAAGCCGACTTCCGGCATAACGAGTTTAAGGAACGCCGAATTAAACAAGCCTTGTTCAAAATTCTGAAGGACAAGGACGAAGTCGAGCGGGTCTACAACATCGTTGTGGAACAAGGAGAATATTAAGCGATGCTGAATATTTCGGGCATACCAATTGAGGTGTGCAAAAAGGATATAAAGAATATGCACCTTTACGTTAAGCCCCCGAACGGCAGCGTGACGGTATCTGCTCCACTATCAATGAGCGATGAGGCGATAGAACGGTTTGTGCGAACAAAGACCAGTTGGATAAAAAAGCAGATCAGCAAGTTCGACAATCAGCCTCGCCAATCGGAACGGGAGTATGTTTCCGGTGAAACGATGTATGTTTGGGGGACGCAGTATTACCTTATGACCGAATATGGCAATAAGAACTCTCTCTCGTTGTCTGGCGATAAGGCTGTGCTAACTGTCCGAGAGGAAAGTACCGCCGAGCAGAGAGAAACCTTCGTACGCGAATGGTATCGGGAATTGCTGAAAGCTGAGGTAGTGCGTTTGCTTCCCAAGTGGGAGAAGATCACAGGTTTGAAGGCCGCAAGCTGGCAAACGAAGTATATGACCACTAAGTGGGGTACGTGTAACACAGAGACAAGTAAAATATGGCTGAATTTACAACTTGCCAAGAAAACGCCGGAGTGTCTTGAATACGTTATCCTCCACGAACTGGTTCACCTTGTCGAAAAGAAGCACAACGAGCGCTTCGTTGCGCTAATGGACAGTTATATGCCGATGTGGAGGGAAGTCAAGGTAACGCTCAATGGGCAGATTCTCGATTATATGGAATAGGCTATAGGTTTACAGTGTACATAGGGGATTGTGTAGGCTAAATCGCTGTTTCAATCTGCTTGGGGACAGATATCCTAATCAATATAGTGCCTTTAAAGTGGTTTCGAGGCAAATTATATAGGGTAGGTACTAAAACATTTGCTGTATAATGCAGCAGTGTTTTATTTAAGATAAGTGCTACCAACTTACTGCACTATAGGTAAGTTGGTAGCACTTTTTTGCTTACTTAACTCTGCATTATTAACTTAGCAAGTAAGGAAGTCGGAACTTAGCATCTCAAATAGCAGGGGTTATAAATTCAAAAAACTGAGATAAGTATATGGAAAATTAAGGAATTTAGAAAGAGAGATGCTAAGTCATGTTATTTCAATGGATAAGAAAGATTGCCACTTTAGGACGAGATCTTTATAATAAAGGCTAATTTAAGTAATAAGTGGTGATGCTTGTTGGTAGACATGAGTGAAATTGTACAAAAGATATATGTTTGTTTTGACAAATCAGTTGATTTGCCACAGAACAAGGTTCAAGAGCACAAATGGGTAGCCATTTTAATAGACGGCGATTGTGGAAAGATTAATCCCTATGTGGCTCTTGCAGAAGCCATGCAGTTAGGGGAAGTTGTAGTGTGACGTATATATGGTAATTATAATAGTAAAGCGAGGTATGTTCAGTGGGAGCACCTACACAGGAGATATCATTTGAAAGGCGTCTTTTGTTGAGGATACACTCGAATATGGCCGATATGGCGATTACAGCAGAAGCTGTTGAATTAGCTCTTATTGTTCCTGAAATTGATGTGTTTGTTATAGCTACCCAGGACGGTGGATTTTGTCCGCTAATGCATAAGCTGGTAGACTTAGGCAAAACAGTATACTGGCTTGGTGGAGAACAGATGAGTGAAAAGGTAAAAAGATTAAGTAGTGCGGTGGAACAAGGCTTGAAGCAACATGCGCGTAGTAAGAAAAAGGCTAGCATAAAACACTGAGATACAAGGAGGGGTCATTGATGGACAAGTCTATAATAATTAAAAAGCGTATTATAGACGATCTTGAAAGTCTTTGCTTATCTGTACCAGGAGTTGGCATGAATCGATTATTTGCTTTCTTATACGAGCATTCTGAAACTTTATTATTTGAAGCTACCGACCAGGAGTGGCTGGAATTAGTTTCTAGTTATACTGGAGCAGATTTAAAACACTGGGTGGATGAGCAGGAGAAAGCCGAAAGAAAATTACATGAAGCGAATCAACGATTTGCTGAATTGATAAAGAAACGGAAGACTGAAGAGATTGCAGAACCTGCAATTTTAGGACCTAGGCGCGGATTAGAGGCTTTATTACCTCGGTAGTGTGTTTGTGAATGAATATTGGATAAGATAAAGATACTGGTAGTAAAAGTATCGGTAGGTTATAATAAACTCAGGAACGTATTTTGGAGGTGCGATTAATGACTTTAGCTGAAAAATTATTGCAAGAATTTCAGGAACTTCCTGAAGATAAAAAACAACAGGTCATTGATTTTGTTGAGTTCCTTAAGAATAAGCAGCAACAAGAGTTGGAAGCCATGATGGATGACATAATAGATACTAATAAAGAAGCGTTGATGGAGCTGGCTAAGTGATGCGTGGTTTGTCCGTTTCGGATATTATCATATTACATCAAAAGGTTATAGATAAGACTGGGGGAAGTCATGGTATACGGGATATCGGTTTGATTGAGAGTGCTGTTAGCCGGGCATATGCTACTTTTGGCGGCAATGACTTATATGAATCGGTTGAAGCAAAAATTGCAGCTACTGCTTACAGTCTTGTAGGCAATCATGGCTTTGTTGACGGTAACAAACGAATCGGCATTGCTGCTATGTTATTGCTCTTGCAATTGAACGGATATAAATTGCAATACAGTCAGCAGGAATTAATTGATTTGGGAATGGGGTTAGCTGCTGGAAATCTTGATGAAAATGATATACAGCAATGGATTAAAGCTCACTCGTGATTATATTCATGTAAAAGTGTCCGCTTTTGTTGTAACTAGCGGACATTTCTACAGAACTCCTGGCAACGGCGTGGCAACAAACTTGGCAACAAAAACCATCGGATCTCTTGAATTTCGCTGGTACTAGCTGATATTATACGACAATCATAAATTGCTGAAAGGCCGAGTTATCAGCATTTCTTTTGAACAGAATACTACACGCTAATAGTGAATAAATAGGCGTTAGCATTACTCGAAATCAAGGGTCTGTCTAAGGGACCCTTGATTTCGAATCCTAGCCTCTTCGCCATATCTTAACATTCATATTGATACAATAAAGCCCTTTGACTTCAAAGGGCTTTTCGGTATTTTCGGGGTAAAAGTTGGTTTTTAGAAAGTCCGTTTCGGGCGATTTTTGCACCCAAATGGATGGTATTCGGGACATGTTTGGTCTATGGGCGGGAGAAAACCAAAGCGCCAAGTTTTGGCTTAGCATCTTAAATGATCTGAAAAACGGGTCGTTCATGATAGCTTCATTATTAGAACAACCTAAATGCCTTTAACCATTACAAAAGTAACGGCCAAAGGCATTTAAACTTATATCCCCCAAATAGGCACAATCAAATTCTGGCTGTCAAACGCCGACAGTCTATCGGTCGTACAAAGCACAGCTCCTGTTCCACGCTCCAAAGTAGCCTTGTCAATCACCCCAAACACGCGAGTGAGCTGCTTTTGAGGAGTGGCGGTTTTTTTGATTTCCATGGGGTATAGCTTGCCGCTGTCCTCCAACAGAATGTCAATCTCCTTAGTATCCTTATCCCGATAGTAATAAATAAAGGCTTCCCAGCCGCAGTTCTGATAGCTCTTGACAATTTCAGATACCACAAAATTCTCCAGAATCCCACCACTCATGGCACCGTTCATCAAGGTATCACTGTTACTCCATTTGGTCAGGTATGCTACCAACCCGCAGTCATAGAAATAGAGCTTTGGCTTGGTTACCATGCGTTTAAGCATATTGTTGGAATATGGGTGAAGATAAAACACAATGCCCAGCCGCTCTAAAATCCCCAGCCAGTTTTTGGCGGTAATCTGATCAATACCGGCAGCGTCAGCAATGGTCTTGTAGTTGAGCATCTGTCCGCACAGGGCTGCGGCGGCCGTGATGAAATCCATAAACCTGAGCGAATCTATAGAACTGGAAATCTCTTTTACATCCCGGTCTATATAGGTACTGACGTAACTGGAATAAACTGCCCGATGGTCGCTATACTGCCCGCTGATAAGGGCAGGCATACCGCCTCTGAAGATACGATCATAAAGTGCAGGTGTATCAACAGGTGTGCGCTCCTTTATCCGCTGTGACAACTGCTCCAAATCCAGCACAAAAGGTGCGGTAGCAGCACCGTAGATTTCCGCCTGTGACATGGGAGCCATATGCAACAGGCAGACACGTCCGGCCAGTGACTCCTGTATCCCCTCCATCAATTTGAATACCTGCGAACCAGTCAACCAAAAGTCACCAGCCCGCCGGTTCTGGTCAACATGTATTTTGATATAGGTAAACAGCTCCGGTGCATACTGTACCTCATCGATAAACACCGGCGGTTTATGGATTTGCAGGAACATTTTCGGATCGTTCTTCGCCATTTGGCGTTCCGTCAAATCGTCCAGTGTCACATACTCCCGCCCTATGTTTTCCTCCGCAGCCAGTTTTTGCAGCATGGTTGTCTTGCCAACCTGCCTTGGTCCGGTGAGCAGCAACGCTGGAAATTCCTTGTTAAGACGGAGAAACGTATCCTCCATTGCTCTGTGTATATAATTCATGAGATCACCTCACCGTCTAAAAATAAAGTTTATTATATTATAGCCGGAACACATCTTGTAATCAATAAAATTTCGGCTATTATTTGTTTTTATTATTTTTTGGACGAAACTGTTGCAATGTATACAAATCGAGTAGGAGACTGCCTATTAGTTGAGTAAGCAGATAATGAAATTTGTGGACTGGAAAGTGAAGGAAAATAGCGATAAATGTTGAAGCGTTAAATTATTGTATGTATATAAGGTGTACGTTGGATTGAGGCCACGGCAACTCTACCCTTTGCAGTATGGCACTGTCCGTCCGCCAGGAAGACTATTATGTCTGGTAGAAACATACAAGGTTTCCAAAAAAAAGACAGCTAACTACTATTCGCCCTGAAAGCGCTTCGAATGAAGCCACCAAGCTATGGTATCCGCAGCCTGCGTGATCAATTGCTAGGCAACGTAAAAAAACAGCTATGGGAAATGCTATGCGCTTTGCTGGGATGACGCTGGTAAAACGGGATTTTAAAACCTCTGAGCCCAATATAAAATGACTGTCAGATATAACCGAGATGAAATGTAAAGACCCATTGTGGTATAGTACCTCAATGTGGCATGGATTATGTTGATCACAGAAGTGAACAGTCAAAAAAATGGATTCACGGAAATGACTTCAGGGTGTTCAAAACATTATAATGGCGTTGACATTCCTTGAATTCCTATCCGAACAGGCAAATATTCGCCGTAGATGCTGATAATCGACTCTCCGATTCAATCGTTGGAAGATGGTGTGGATGACGAGATACTGGGTACGATGAAAACAGGACAATTTAAGTATTTGCTGTAACACCAGACTTATGAACAGGTCATCGTCATAGAGAATGAGATACCGCCCGTCTCTGAACTACGGCAATGCAAATATGATTGAGTTTACCAAAGGCAAGAAACTTGACGGGTATGGATTTTGCTCAGCATCACATCTTGAAACTGAGGTTCGGTATAAAAGTGAAGAGTTAAGATATTTTCATCCTATTGGGAAAGGAGCGTTGCGAAATGCGAAAAGCATACGATACAATCTTATCTGACTATGTTGATGCGAAATCTGCTGCTAAAGGTGGCGGCTTTGAACCATACCGTTATACATGCGCTTGCTGTTGGGAAGAAGTGCATTTGTGTGCTGCAGACAGTCGTAATCAAGCTACTCACTTCAGACATCGTAGTGGTAACAATAATGTTGAGTGTGAGAATTATCTTGGCAATCGCAACGCTATTATTAGCAGCGCACTTTCTCATCGTAATGTCAGAGATAAAATAGAGTTCTACTTTTCGAATTCTACGAAACTGTTCAGCATTGGTGTAAAGTTTGATGCTGATGAGATTTCGATTTATGAACAAAACGGAGCAAGTTTTCAAGTTAGGACTTCGTATACAGCGAAGCCGTTGATTTCCATTCCTATTAGAAGTAGCAGATTTTATCCGAGCATTTCCGAACTCATACCTATTAGTGAGTTTTCATGGGAGTACTATGTTTCTTCTTCGAATGATTCCAAACCACACAAATGCGAACTATTTAGGAAAGATGATCGTAGGTATTTATACCCATCTTTCTTTAAAATTCAAGCCCAAGGTAATGAGAGTGATTTCAAAGCAAAGCTTGTCCGTAGTGACACATTATATACGAACACTCCATATTTGATAATATTTACGAACTCGTATCATACTATGAGTTTTCAGCACGATGTGCAAATAGGTAAAGTAATTAGATTTAATACTATGGGCAGGGATTTTGCTGGTATAGTTGTAGTTTTTACTCAGAAAACAGCAAGAGTAGAACAACAACTTGGATCGTGGAAATATAAACTGGAAACAAATGAGACACTAACATTGGTATGGCCTCCTTCTTCACTGGTTGATGAATCGATGCTGATTTGTGCTGACTATGCGTATCTGTTCTCAACATTTGAACTGCAAGCACATGGCAATATAAACGTGCATTCTGATAACATTGTAAGGCTTGAAAATGGAATTTCAAAGGTTTCAATAAACGGTCGGACTAAAATATACAGGAAGAACGCCGAGCTTCTGCTTGAAAAGTGCAAAGAAACATCGTATGAATACGATACCATTCCAGTTGCATACGAGACAGCAAAAAACTATGTTGCGTCAGATGACAGTGCATATCTCTTTAATCGTTCGGGCGTATTTCCAATGAGCAAGGGAATGTCTGTCTTACTGACACACGGTAGTGAAGTGCGGCATTATTCATATGGATATCTTGATAATATTGTCACTGTAGCAAACGATTCGGTTGCTTTGACTGGCGACCGTCTTCTTCAGGATATACTCATGTATTATAAAAGGACGGAAACATTCAACTGGGTTGACTATGAATCTCTCGAACTTAGTCATACCGCTTTTCAGTATATTGAAAGTTGCGCAAAAACAGGGTTGATAAACTCTGCGGCAAAACACTTTATTGAGGAGGGATGGATATAAAATACCTTCCAATGCTAACCGAAGATGAAATCAAGTATATTTGTTCGGTCATACCCATCCAAGAGACGGTGGGGTATTTCAAATGTTACCCCAAAGATTTTGCAAAAATTATGCCGGGCTTTAGACCAACAAGTCTAAAAAATCAGGAGCAAGTAAGTGCGTTGCTGTATAGAAGCCGTAATCAGGCTTTTATTTCCTCGTTTATCGAAAAGCACATAAGCCGTTGGCTTGACGAAATACAAGATGAAATAACTCTGAAAACTGATAAAGGAGGAAGTAAAGAGTCAGCTTGGATGCAGACTTTACCATTTTGCTTTTTTGTAGACAACATCAGTATATTTTTTAAGCTGATTGGCGAGAAACAACCAGAACAGTATGTTTCTCTTATTAGTGCAAGTATAAAAAGAATTAGAGATTTAGATATCTCGTACAAAAGGCTTGAGACAACGTTGAGTGACAAGAAATCTGAAATAATGCGGCTTGAGGATGATATCAGGCGTGTTCAATCTGAGTTAGATAAATCCAGCAAGAAACTTATTGAGTATTCGTCCGAGATAAAAGCACTCAAACGCACCTGTGCTGACCTTGAAAAGCTGGAAGGTATTGTTTGCACCCGCGAGCAAGAACTTGATATTTTGAGAAAGAAGGCTCAAGAGCGCGATAAATATATACAAAAGCTAAATGACGAGCTGTCCGCTTCCATAGATGCGCAGCTACAACTTGAAATAAAAATAAAAGAAGAAATCGAGCAGCAACGAGTAGCCGAATTGATAGAACAAGCAGCCTCTTTAAAGCCAAGAAGCCCAAGGAACATCGAAGAGTTTAAAGAGTATTTAGGATATAATTTAGAGAGTCTTGGAGTGGCTACGGATGCTGAGTATTATTTTCTGTTAAAAGAGCACATATGCAAAAGTTTGTTTCAAGGGAAGCCCATCATTATTAGTAGAGCTGCAGGTATGATGCTAATGAGGTGTGTTGCAAACACGCTGGTTGGTTCTGCAAATGTGGCTACTCTTTCGTTTGTAACGGATATTTCGGAGCAGCAAATAGACGGGTTTCTATCCACTAAAAACCGTATAGTTTGCTTGGACAACTTCATTGGAAATTATAATGAGACGACCCTGCTAACAATTTGTGATAAGCATAGAAATAAGATTATTTTCTTAACTACCGTCTATGACAGAACGCTCTTTTATATTCCAGAAGAGCTTTTGAAATATTGTACTTACCTTAATCTTAACCGAATTGAGGCATTTACCCATGACCATGTTTTGACAGAAGACCCGTCCACTGTAGCTGAAATCGACACTTCATACCCTACAATTGCTCCCGATACTCGTTGGTCACCGCTTCTTAAAGAGATACTCGAAGAATTGGGCGTGTGCAGTACTTTGTCTACATATAAGCGTTCGTTAATCTCAGACGAAGCAAGTTTATGCTGTTTATTAGCATTCGATGTCCTTCCTTTTTGCGTGGATGTTCTTAAGATTTCTCCATTTAACGTCTCAGAACGTCTGAATAAATATGCGGGAGATAAAGGTAGATGTTCACATAAAGGATTATTTAGGAGGTGGTTTGCGTGAAAAACGACCTCCTGCAAGCAATGTCAGTCGACATGAATATCCCTCGTTTTCAAAACGAGTCTGATGATTCGTTCGTATATAGGCTATGCTACTCTGCATTAGGCCAATGGTGTTTAAGCATCGCAAAAAATACAACGGGAGTCAGTATAGGGACAACAAAGCATAATCAGACAATAGTACTTAACGATTTATTGGCAAGGTACACAGAACTATTCTCTGATATTTCCCCAAAATTTGTTGATACAAGCAATCGACAGCGTAATATTTCAGTTTCTATGCGAAGGGTTTACGAAGAAACCGGGTATTTACTGACTGATGAGGACAATCACAATAGATTAGCTAACTTTGGCCGGAGCATAAAGATTGGACATCAGGCATTGTTTTTCGGACTTCCACAAAAACCCTATACTGTTAACGGATTAGGTGTGTTTTCGTCACCGTCAGAATATGTGATAGCAGTAAATGATTTTCTCATTAGGGATAGTCTGACCTGTGACGAATACTTTCAAGCACAATTTGACCCGATAGACTTTTACGACAGGGACATTGATGTTCAAGAATTGGAGTTCTTCAACCCACTATCGAAGAATGTTCCGTCTTTGTCATGGAATAAGAATCTGGAAATAGATTGCTCTGTTGCTCGAAAAACGGAAACGGGTCCTTTCTATCGGGTGATGAGAGCACCCGAAGGGATACAGTTTGCGGATGAACCCGTCGAAGCTCAATCTGACAGCTTTATTTCACACGAATATAGGCGTCTTTATTTCGCAATGAAAGCGCACTATGGAAACCCGGTGAAAGCAACGATTTCAAAACTTGATAACAAATATTCGAGAATACGGGTAGGCGGGCACTTACCGTACCGAGAATACTATTTCTTGCTGCTTTTAGCTTGGCCGGAGAATACGGCTTTTGATAAAGTTAACTTCATTATACCAAACAGTTTATTAGGAGAGGCACATACCGTGTTAGAACACATCGGCATCGAAGTAAAAGGAGGACGCATCCATGAATAGCGTAAATGGAGTTCAACAGTACTATCAGGCAATTCGTGATAGGCTTAGAAACTACATAAAATCAGATTATTTGGCTAACAGTGAAACTTTACTGCTATATGTTGATGATTTGTTGGGAGATTTTTGCTCGGAGTATACAAGCATTGCTCGTGAGCCGTATATTGAAACATCAGCCTCGTATAAGAAAGTTACGGATGGGATAAAAAACTCTTCACTTATCGAGCAAGGAGTGAAGGATTCATTACTCAAGCTCATCCAAGAGAAGCTTGGAATTTTTCCTGACCCGTTCGAGCATCAGGTTTTGGCTCTGGAACGTGCTATGGCAGGACGAGACCTATTTGTTTCCACTGGTACTGGCTCAGGTAAGACCGAGTGCTTCTTGTGGCCAATAATAGCCAAGTGTTTTGACGAAGCGAAAAATCGTCCAGCGCAATTCCAGCAGGAAGCGGTTCGAACGCTGATTATATATCCGATGAATGCCCTTGTTTCCGATCAATTGGCGCGTTTCAGAAAAATCATTGGTGGAGAAAATTTCCGGAACATATTTACCACGGATACTCACGCAACCCGTATTCCTCATTTTGGTATGTATACTGGGAGAACACCTTATTCGGGAGATGCGAAAACGGCAAGTAGTAAAGAACTGGCAATGACTTTCCGTAAAAACTATCTTGTAGATGCAAATGCAGATGATGAAACTCAACGTCGTCAAATAAACAATATTAAGGGACTGAAGAGCATACATAAGTATCCAGCTAGATTCGGAGAAAACGGACTTGAGGCGTTTATCAATAATCTGGAACAGAATATTCATAAGCCATCGCCATATGACGCTGAGTTCATAACAAGATTTGAGATGCAAAATTGCCCTCCGGACATCCTGATTACTAACTACTCAATGTTAGAGTATATGCTTATGAGGCAACGCGAAGCTAACATCTGGAATAAAACGAAGGAATGGCTTGATACTTCAACAGACAATAGATTGCTAATCGTGCTGGACGAAGCCCATATGTACCGCGGTTCTGCAGGCGGCGAGATTGCACTGTTGTTGGAGCGTCTATTTTATCGTTTGGAAATTACTAAGGATAGGGTCCAGTTTATTCTCACAACTGCGAGTATGCCGCAGGATAAACAGGAAGCAATAAATGATTTTTACTTTGGATTGACGGGAAGAGATGCTTCGGCTTGCGAATTCTTGTTCGGTACAAAAGAATCTGTTCCAGAAGAACTGGAAATAAAAACGGACATCGAAGCATTGGCTTCTATAGGCACAGACCAAGTGCAAGGTGATGCTATTGCTGTCAGAATCAGGACATTTGCCAAGGCAGTTTTTAAATATAACATACCCGACGATTATACACCAAAACAGGCACAGGAATGGCTATACGATAACCTTTCCAAATATGAGGCGTTTGTTACTTTGAACAAGTTGTGTCGTGATGGGGCGAAATCCTATATTGAAATTAAGGAAGCCTTATTTGGCAATTCGGAGAGCGGTGAGAAAGCTCTTGACGCACTTTTGGTAGTGGTTTCACTTGCCGCGAAAGATGAAAATATTCTGTTTCCCGTGAGATTACATATGTTCCTTCGTGGTTTGCAGGGATTGTACGCCTGCTCCAATCCAAAATGTATATTCGCTAAATGTTCTGAAAATGATAAGTTGCCGCTTGGAAAGGTTATATCCATACCAAGGGATAAATGTGAATGCGGAGGAAAAGTTTACGAACTTTTCAACCACATTAAGTGTGGTGCTTTGTACTTTAGGGTATATGTTCAAAAAACAGAGGGGCAGCCATACTGGTATGTGTTTCCGCAACGTGGCTTGAACGGAGATGCTAATTCTCTGAAAGAGATGTTGCTCTATGTTGTGCCACAAAACTATCAAAGACGAAAGAATGACAAAATGGGTTCACTCGATTCGTTGACTGGGAAATTGTATATTACACCGCAAGATGACGATACGCTGCTCCCTGTAGTCTTTAGCGACAAGTTCGATAATAAAACACAGTCCTTTAATTATGGTGTATGCCCGAAATGCAAGAAGCCCATGCTCTTGAAGAAGCCTGTTGACTTGTCTACTAAGGGAAACATACCATTCTATAACCTTACAAAGGCACAGTTCGAACTCCAACCGCCAAAGTCGGACTTCATTAACGAAGGAAGAAAGGTTCTGCTATTTTCCGACTCGCGTCAGAATGCTGCGAAGTTGGCCTTAGACCTTTCCAAGTCTTCTGATGCAGATGCGTTTCGACAGGCTGTAATGCTTGCGTCGCTCTTATTGGAAGTTGATGGTAAAGAACATTCCCTGGCTGACCTATATCCGGCATTTTTAGATGTATGCCTCCAAAATAAGCTTACGTTCTTTAGCGGAAAGAGCAAAGATAAATTCGTTGACGATAAGCGTAAATTTGCCAAATCTAAGGCAAGTACAGAAAAACGTGGAAGAGCAATTAACTATTCTTCTTTGCTTGGTGATTATGGCACTTTACCAGACAATTATTATGAACAATTATTGACTTTCTTTACGGAAAGTCCCCGTTCATTCAAAGACATTGGCATTGGATTTTTAGCACCATTATCTACTGTTCTTGATTCTTGTATGGAATACTTAGAAGATGACTATATAAGTATAGATAAAACTACACTTTACCAGTTGTTGGTTTTGATATTCTGGGATGTAATGGACGATAGTGCGGCCTTGGGCGAAACCATTCAGGATGATGTACGAAAAGGGTTGCCCGGACGAAGCAAGAATCAGATGTTTGGATTAAGTTTCGACTTTTCTACTTCGTTAGATAAAGGGCTTTTGCAGAGGATTCAGGAGTTACTGAGTTTCGATGACAATACGATAAAGAATGTTGTCGAAAAACTACGAGATTTGTTTTTTGCATCATCATCTGTAAATCGTTACTATATTAAACTGAGTGCGGTAAAGATTGAATTGGCCGGAAAAAACTTCACTTGGTATCGCTGTGTCAAATGCGGTAAACTTTCGCCATTTAAAATTGGCGATTACTGCGGTGCTTGTTTCGATTTGGCTGCTTTGGCTCCTATCGGCGAAGCCGAGCTAACACGCTTCGATTTTTGGCGCATTCCCGTGTTGGCTGCTCTTCAAAAGATTGAGAGTATTCACACCATAGACACCGAGGAACACACAGCTCAGCTATCCCATAAAGAAATCCGCAGTGACACGTGGAGCCGTACTGAAAAGTACGAAATGCGATTTCAAGATATTAACGCCGGAGAACATGGCGAAGATGCGATTGATGTCTTAAGTTGTACAACCACAATGGAAGTAGGTATTGACATCGGATCTTTGACTGCGGTTGGGCTTCGCAATATACCACCTATGCGTGAAAACTACCAGCAGAGAGCAGGCCGTGCAGGACGTAAAAATGCAGGCATTTCAACAATCGTCACTTATGCTTCTGGAGGTATTCACGATAGTCATTATTTTTTACACCCTGATGAAATGATTTCCGGCTCACCGCGCAAACCTTGGATTGACCGTGATAATCCGAAGATAAAGCAACGTCATGTCAATATGCTTGCGCTCAACGGATTCATGTCTACGCCAATAATGAATGGACAATATGATGGCATTGTCGATATCGGGATCATAACATTTTGCGAACAGTATGGAGAGAATTTCATAGAGTATGCCCAGTTATTCCAAAAAGAGTCAGGGCTATCAACGGTGGCCACAATTACACATTTCCGTGAAATTAGCCGCAATGTATTAGCCGAAGGTAAGCGTGATGAATACATCAACAATGATAAAGAAACGCCTGCATTTGACGTCTTTTATCGTGAAGGGTTCATACCTTCTTATTCTTTCCCGAAGAATGTTGTGAGATTCTTTGTCGAAAAGGAATCGGAGCGAGGCAAGAAAGCTCCTCGTGATATTCAATATGCACCCGAACGAGACATTGCCATTGCTCTAAGCGAATATGCACCAGGTAGGTTTGTAACCATAGATAAGAAGATATTCAAAAGCGGAGGTATTTATGCAAATCCTCGTCCGAGAGGATTTGCAACTAATCAGGCTGAGTTCTATTTTAAGAATACTGACTATTACAAGGATATTTATATTTGCTCTGAGTGTAACTGGTTCGGACTTGAAAAAGTGGATGAGAAACGAACGACTTGTCCTTATTGCGGTGCAGCAATTGTTAAAAACAAGATGCTGCGGCCATGGGGGTTCTCTCCTGTTATGGGCAATGAAGTCAAGTATGAGGACGAGGATGAGCAATACACCTACGCTGAAGCCCCTTACTATTCCTATGTTCCTGAAGATACGCAAATGATTACGCTTGAAAGTAGTCATATACGTTTTGCTAATCTTCCGGATAGAAAAGTACTGACCGTTAACATGGGAAATGGCAAGAATGGTTTTAATGTTTGTAGAAAATGTGGCGGAGCAGAGGTGGCTATACAAAATGGAACTGGAACATTTTCAATTTCACAACCCTACCATGATAATCATCCTCTTTGTCATCACGACGGAACTATTGCTACAAATATATTCTTAGGATACGAGTTCTTAACAGATATGTTTATGCTTGATATCTCATATGATTCAGAAAGGTTGGTAGGGGGTAATGGTGTGGAAGAAAAGAGCATCTTGCGAGCGGCGGTAACTACTTTGCACGAGGCGCTAAAAAAGGCTGTATCGTTGGTGTTGGATATTGATTACAATGAAATCAGTGGTGGATGGCGGCCGAGGCAAATGAATAGCAGCGATCCACACATAGAAATGTTTTTTTACGATAACCTAACAAGCGGTGCAGGATACTCATCGCTAATTGGTTCTATTCTTGATAAGGTTTTCGTTAGTGCAAGAAGCGTTCTTTCCGAATGCGAATGCTCTCGTTCTTGTAAGAACTGCCTTGATAACTACTGGAATCAACGACATCATCAGTTATTTGATAGGCACTTAGGGCTACAGTTGCTTGATTTTGCTCAATTTGGCAAGTTGCCGGACGAATACGATATGAGGGAGCAAGCGGAGTTACTTGTACCATTACAAAAGTTAATTTCAGAAGATGGAACTCCAAAACCGATAACGTTTGAAGTCGTCCCAGCTCTTCTGAGAAAACCGAACAACACGAGGTCAAAGATGTACCTTAATCCTTATGATTTGGCCGACTGGTTGCCAAACACATTTATGACATATAGAAACTTATAAGCAGAGGTATTGTATGGCTAAGTCATTTTCGCCGCTTCGGTATCCAGGTGGCAAATCAAAAATATACGAGAAGGTCAAGAACCTAATTATTTCCAACAGCTTTGGCAATAGAGTGTATGTCGAGCCTTTTGCCGGTGGTTTTGGAATAGGTATTGGCTTGCTGTGCGAAAATGTCGTCCCATCAGTCATACTGAACGACTTTGACTCACATATTTATCATTTTTGGTATTCCGTATTGAACGATACGGATGGCCTGTTACGCTTGATTACGGACACACCGATAACTATAGAAGAACGCGAAAAACAAAAACAGAACTATAGGGATGTAGATGCTGATACTTTAACCGATGGATTTGCCACGTTGTTTCTAAACAGGGTGAATTTCTCTGGAGTACTGAAAGGCGGACCCATTGGTGGGTTAGACCAGTCGGGAACTTATAAGATTGATTGCAGATTTAATAAAGAAGATATAAGCCGCAGAATCGAGGCTATCGCTCAACTAAAGAGCAAGATTAAGATATACAACAAGGATGCAGGTTATCTTATTAGAATGCACCTGATGAAAATGAAAGCACCTATGTTTTTTAACATTGACCCTCCATACGTTATTAAAGGGAGTCGGTTGTATACTAACTTTTTTATAGAAGGAGACCACGTCAATTTGCAGAAAGTTATCGTTAAGCATCTAGATGCTGCCTATCCGTGGATAATCACATATGATGATTGTTCTCTTGTTAGGGACTTATATGGGCAGTTTCATATGCAGGAATATGGCATTAACCACAACGCAGGAGGAACTGTACCGGGTAAGGAGATAGTAATTACGAACATTCCTGCTGATGGATTTTTATGGTAATCGAGTAAAATCAAAACTTCATTACCGTGACCGTATTTGATATTTGTACTTAAAAGAAATTGGAAGATATAAAAGTCTTTTCATACAAAGATCTATTAACGCCAATTGCAAATGCAAATTGAACACTAAGGTAGAACAGTAGTCGAAAATCAAGCAGCATAAACGTTATCAAAAGAAACGCCTCGAAAAGCTCTTCGGGTGTTCTATATCCAAGTCCGCCTACAAGGGAGGTTTTGAGCTCATCAGCAAAGGGTAGTTTTCGGGATTATACGACTCGATGGAGAGGCTTAGGGATATGTTGGCGCAAAAGTCCATTGTGCTTTTCGTTTACAGGACGCTCCCAGGACGAGTAGGGATGAGCAAAATAAACATCGGTATTATAAAAAACTACAAATAAACCACGGCCTATCCTACTAAGGGCCGTGGTTTATTCATGTGGGCCAGTTGCATCAACCTTCGGTGTAGATTGTTTACTCCAGAATTAAGCCTTACGGAGCAACAGAATTGTGAAACGGTTACTTGATATGAAAGGATAATAAAAAAAAAGCGGGGAATACCCCGCTATGGTTCAGTTCTATTAACTGCTTCTGTAACTGGATTGACCGAAGGTGTGGAATTAATATATTCCGCGGCGGCGTGTAACGCATCCTTATCTTTCGGAATTTCTGATTCTTT
>POVV01000483.1_pt1 | contig 24983 bp, 22 predicted proteins | sample 1560271 | NCBI WGS metagenome assembly POVV01 (sample SAMN08337232, study PRJNA429181) | Bioreactor metagenome, whole genome shotgun sequencing project. | biome: cows' rumen and soil; feature: anaerobic; isolation source: anaerobic chemostat enrichment culture, galacturonate as sole carbon... | reverse complement strand
CCAGGCAGCAAATGGTAGGCCGCGTAAGGAATCGCGTCCAGCATCATATGCTTGGCTTGCAGGCGTGATGTCAGGCTCAAATGCTGCTCAAGCGCAAACCGCATGGACAACAGCAGGGCAACCATGGCATTATAGGGCATCTTCTCCGGATCCAGCGCGACAATGGTCAGGATATACCGCAGGTCATTATCCACTAAAATCGGCGCCGAGCAGGCGTCACCGGTGTGGCTGTCCTCTGTCCACATCTCTGGTCCGAACAGTAAGAACGGAATTTGTCTGGTATACGCCAGGCTAATGCTCGACGTACCGATATCCTGTTCACCCAGCCGGGCTCCCTCCAGCTCATCCACGGTTTTTTGGAAAAATGGCAGCGCATAGCTTTTCAATACATAGCAATCGCGATCCACCAACAGCAAACTGAGGTTATGGGCGCTGAAGTGCTCCTGCAGCGTCCGGTACAGAGAATCGATAAAGCCGATCGCTGGGCCGCTGTTCTGCCTGCGGGCCTCCAGTTCCGCCTGGGACAGCCGGTGTGTCAGGCACATCCGTTCATGCGGCACATTGCCGGTCCGGCTTGCCTCCCATGACTCTGCCACCCAGGGATGAACATTCGGGTCGATAACTCCCTGCTCGATAAATTTTCGATAATATTGCTCCAGCTTTTCTTTACTGCGCCGCTCTCTTATCACAGTGCAACCTCCCCAATACAGTATCTATCAAAAGCCATGCTGGTAATTACTCTACGAATTACTACAAGGATACCATAAATTCGCTGCAGACGCTAATTCTTGGCTGTAACACAACACAGCACAAGATATAGTTAAAATATGCAGGAATCCTATGAAACAACAACCATATATAGCATTAACCCACCATAAACCACGATAACTGTCCAAAATAGAGCTTTCGTCTTATGGCAATAATTGTTCTCCATATGCTACAATAATTGCAGAAAAGCGCTTGTTTCAGACAACGCGAGGCTTGTCTGAGCCGGACGAGTAGTTGTGGCCTGAATCGAGAAACGGGAGGGGACTTTTTTATGATGATTAACGGTATTCACATTGTAGCTGATCCATCGCTGACTAGCGAAGAAATTACTCTGCTGGTTGCAGAAGAACAAGACCTGTGGCATGACCGCCATAAAGCGCTCGCGTATATGGAAATTACCCGCGATGGTGAGGAACTGGTCATCAGCGCCTCTGAGAAATCTCCCATCCGCCGTGTCCGCCGCATCACCGGTTACTTAAGCAATATCGACAATTTCAATGATGCGAAAAAGCAGGAATGTGGACGCCGTTTCGTTCACGCCAGCTAAACTGCACTGATAATGAACAACTGGCCGACAGACAACCGTCTGTCGGCCTCTGTTATTAACACCATACGTCTTACCGCAGAGTACGCAAAGGGAACGCAGAGTACACAGAGGGTCTGAGATCATGTCAATATCCGTCACCCTCTGCGCAGTTCCTCTGCGTACTCTGTTCACTCCGCGGCTGCGTTCCCGTCCGTTAGGTCACTCCCATACTCAATTATCCTCAGGTCCGGTAGAGGTTGATATCTTCGCCGAAATGCTGGATCACAGTCTTAAACTCGCGAATTTTATCGATCATGTCACGCAGCTTGTCGTTATAATCCTGGACCGATGCGCTGACCTCCTCTGTGGCTGCCGAGTTCTCTTCCGAGATCGCGGCCAGTGATTCGATTTTCCCGTACACCTGATCCAGTCCGGTCATCTCATTCTCCAGTTTATCAATCATATCGACAATATTATTTGCCACGCCATGAATATTACTCACATGGTCGCTGGTATTGCGGACAACCGAGGCCAACTGGCGGCTTTCCGCGGCTAAGATGTCATATTCCGCTTCAATCAGCGAAACCACACTGCCGATCGTTTCCATCAGAATCTTCAGGTCACCGGAAATGCTGTCTGAGTGCTGCCGCGATTGCTCTGCCAATTTGCGCACTTCCTCGGCGACAACGGCAAAACCGCGCCCCTGCTCGCCTGCCCGCGCCGCCTCAATCGCGGCATTGAGAGCCAGCAGGTTGGTCTGACCGGCAATGGCGGCAACCATATCGGTAATTTCATTGATCTTGGTCGCTTGTATCTCCAAGGCCTCGGCAGATTGCTTAACTGAAGCAAACTGATCCAAACTATGGGTTAAGGTGGCGCTTGACGCCTCCACCTCAGCAAAGCCTTTGTTGATCTCGCTGACGGCAAGCTCCAGCTGCTGCTTGTTGCGGCTCTGGCCATCCACCACCGACTGGAGGGTTTCCAGGTTACCGTTAAGAATGCCTACCGCGATCTCTGTCTCTCCGGCCTGATTGGTCGCCGCGGTCGCGACATCATGAACAACCCCCGAAATTTCATTGGACGTCTGCCGCATCCGGTCAGCCAGTGTATTAAAGTTTTCGGCATACCGGTCCATTTCGTCGGTAACGCCCTTGAAGCCGATGAAGTCCCGTTTAATGCCCTGCTTGTACAAGGAGAGCATCTCAGCCATCGCTTCAAATTCATCGCCCGACCGCAGCGCGACTTCCTCGAAATAACGCCGGTCCTGTACTGCTGCCAACTGCTCTTTGACAAATCCGAACGGCCGCAGTAATACAGCCGCGCCCAGCCAGGACGCGATGCCGGCAATCACCGGCTGCCACAACGGGGCCTGCCATCCGGCCAGTGCCGCGATGCCTTGCACGGCAGCGGTAATCAGTGCGGCGGTAACACCGATCTTTGCTGGCAGGCTGTTGATCACACCAAAGGATAACAGGGTATTCCAGCGATAGGTCTGGGTTCGTTTGATCGCCGCCGGAAACGTAACCGCCAGCTTCATATGCTCAGCCGAGGACTCAATGACCTCTGTTGTAATCTTTTCGCCGAAATGCTCGGCTGCACCGGCCAGTAAGCCGCGCAGGTAGCCGAACATCCCCCGTTTGGAACGGTAACTGAGCACAGCCATATTCTCCGCTGCCGGCTCAATCAGCAGTTCCGGTGGATTGGCTCCCGGAATCCGTTTGACCATGACCACATGGACATCATACATTGACCGTAAGAATGAGTAGAGGTTTTCCTGCCGAAAGAACGCGGGATAGGCTTCACGAAACGCAATGAGATTGTCCTTGCCGATGGACAGCCAGATTTCATCTTCACTTTTCTGTAAGCTGCGGGCTAAAAATGCGACAAACTGCCGCGGCTTGGCGTCCTCGACATCCTCTGTCGGCAAAAAGAATTTATCCTGGTCCCAGCCTGCGTGCTGCATAGCCCGGGCGGTAAGCTCAGAACCCCACAGCTTGCGCGACGTGTTAACCCAGGTTCCGACCACAGTTCCTTTCATCAATATCCACCTCATTCTCTTACTGCATTTTATAGATATTCTCTATTTATAGTTGGTTTCCTCTTCATTTAACAAAATGTGCTAAAGTATCCCTGTGTCCATTTTACCGGGCTGCCGGCAGCCTGTTTCACCATGACGACTTATGTTATACTGGTCACAAGAGCCGCATGCGGAGAAAAGTCCGGCATGCCGATACAGGAGGAAACGAGATGAATATTTTAGGATTAGTCGCCTCAGAACGGAAGCTGGGAAATAGCGAGATCCTGGCTAAGGAAATGCTGGGAGCGCTGGACGGCGACAAGCGGCTGCTGCGGTTAAGCGAGCTGCGGATAGAGACCTGCCGCGCCTGCTATGCCTGCCTCCCCAGCGGAAAACCTTGTGTCATCCCTGATGACCTGGCGTTTTTTCTCGACCAGATTCGCTGGGCTGATGTTATCGTGCTGGCCTCTCCCTGCTATTTCCTTGGCGCTCATACCAGCATCAAGCAGATCAGCGACCGTTTGATTACCGTGTTAAACGACGGCGAACAGTTCCGCGGCAAGCGCTGTGTCGTGGCGGTGAGTTACGGAGTAGATGACTGGGAAGGCTATGCGAGAGAAATGGCGGTGAATTTTGCCCGGTTTCTGCATTTGGAGGTACGGGGAACACTAGTCGCCCGCGCCGCCAATCCCGGGGAGGTTATCCGGCCCGACCTGCTGGCACAGGCTCATGCTCTGGCCAGACAACTGGTAGAACCCGCCGCCGCGGCTAGCCCGGCCGCCACCTATACCTGTGCCGATTGCGGTTCCAGCCTGCTGCAGATCAAGCCGTCGGGTCAGGTACGCTGTGTGATGTGTGGTCTGACCGGACAGTTATTGGTGGAAAACAACAGCTTTGCCCTCACGTTCCAGCCAGGTGAGCACAGCCGCTTTTCCGCGCCGGGTATGGCTGAGCACGGACAGCGTCTGGAATCGATCAAGGCAGAGTACATCGCTAAGCGCAAGGAGCTGCTGACACTGCGCAAGCACTATGCGCAGCAGGACGACTGGTGGGTGCATCCGCCGCGCTGAATGCCTGTCAGGACTCACGAATGCCGAACACGCCCGGATGCTGAGGGTTATTTATAATATAACGAAAAAGCTCACCGCATAGCGCGGCGAGCTTTTTTACTTATACCATGGCAGCGTATTATAGGCTCTGTGCCCATATTCGTATTCCAGCCCCGACCAGGCTGAGGCTGCAGGCTCAATCCTTAGCTTCTATCAGATTATCTTTGACCGATTGGTACTGCAATTCCATTGAGGCCGGGTGGATACGCAGCTCGTCATGATTTAAGGTCAGCTTCTGCATTACATTAATCGGATAGTTGATACCGCCTTTAATAGCCGGACTGTCTTTAATCTTTTCACTTTTAAAGGCGCTGTCGTATTTGCCAGTGCCATCGTAAATGGTGACATGCTTGATTGGAGCCGGGTTTTCAACCGGGCTGTTCAACGCCTGCAGCCAGGGGCTGTTTGGATAAAGCTCGTCACAGACAACATTGATGCCGGGAGCGCAGAGTTCCATGCCATGATTAGCACCGGCTATCATGACATGCGTGCCGACGACTTCTTCCAGACCATACACCTGAATAGATTTGCGGACAATGGTTGGCCCAAGAGAATGGGAAATGATGTCTACCTTTTTCACATGAGGATTAATTGTTTGCGTGTAGCGGAGCACCTCTTCAATAAAATTACGGATGTCGCCGATATTTTCATCATTGGCATCCACATTCTGCAAAGAATTGTTGCCCCAGCTTAGTGCCCAAAGCTCGTTGGGTGTATAGCCCTTGCTCAGGAAATATTTGTAGACAGGAATCCAGTCATTGGCATTGCGGGTATTGCCATGAACAAAAATAACCGGATTGTGGGTGATCGCACCAGAGCCACCGCCAAAGCCGCCAATTGGCGTACCCTTGGTATCGTCAATCGGTGCGTTAAAGCCTTTGGGAAAACCGGTAGGAACCGCAGGCACGGCAGGGTCTGCGGCAAAGACAGCAACAGGAACAAGCAAAGTGAAAGCAAACGCTATCAAGCAAAATAGAGCTAGTTTTTTCATGGTCATCCCTCCAGTTTGATATATTTGAACCCTGATTCGGGAATAGCGGTCAAGGTTGAACGACTGCCAAAGCTGACGAGTATACTAGTTTAGAAATACGAAAAATAGTTACAAAGAGTGCTTCGCACCTACGTCAGAGATCGGCCGGCTTCAGGGCAAAGCCCGGCGAAATCCGGGTTTGCCCCAAAACGAGCCATAGGAAGCTTAGAAGAAGAAGTTGAACGTAGATTGATAGCTGTTGTTGGTCCAGTTACCATTCATCGGTTTAATCCGGTCATACGTAAGGGTTAATTGGACATTTTTCCAAGGTACGGTGATGTAGTCAAGCCGCCAGGCTTTAATCCCATCATAGGAGTTCTGCCAAGTGCCGTCCTGATCGGTAGTCAGAGGTACCCAGGAGAAGGAACCGCGGTTGCCATAGCCGGATACGCCGGACTCCAGGCGACGGTAGGAAATGCTCCAGCCGCTGTCGCCTTTAACGAACGGGTTAACCATTGAGGTGTAAAGAGCAGGCATGTAGTTAGTGGCTTTGTACTTGGATTGCAAAGCGATAAAATAACCGTCTTTGTCTTTAGTTTCTTGGAATATACTGCCGCGAGCTTTATTTCTGGCATATTCACCCGACAAAGCCAGCCCACCGGGAAGCTCTACCGCACCATTGACAGCCCAGATATTGAGATCTGTAAAGTTGAACCCGGCAGCCACCAGATCATTTTTCAAAGTATAAATACCGATATCTGAGGTTTTAGTCGGACGATAAGTAAGTTCGGCAAACTTCAGGTCACTGCTTCTATAGGGAGTAGCCGGTGCAGTGCTAGTCGGACCGGTACCGCCTTTCCGTGCAGTGCCTAATCTCACTGTAGTTTTATCAATGACCTTGGTATAGTATAAACCTTCAACGTCACCGGTATCGCCATAGAAGGAGCCCTTGCCGGGATACAGCATCATTTTGCCGATTTCCACAGTGCCGCCCAGAATATCCTTGTTTGTCAGCCAGAACCGGTCAAAGCGGAAGCCATCAGAACCGCTGGCGGCGTTGATGTTCCATTTCGCCTGCACCAGACGGGAGTTCCATTCCCATTTGTCGCCAACAGGTACATTCATATACATACGGATACGTTCCATGAATTGGTCCTTTTGACCAATCTTGCCGTCAGCTCCAGCAAGGGCCCCGCCAGCAGCACCGCCGTCATTCGGCCCCAGGCTGGTATGGTTATACTGAATCCGGTTGTCAAAGAAGAAGTTAACCTTCGATTTTGCTTCTACTTTGGCTAATCTTGCGCCCAGCTTAGTCAGCTCGGCATTGTACTCGCGGGAAAGTTTATCAATGAGTTTCTTTTGTTCAGCGTCAGCTTTTTCTACTTTTGTCATGGCGTTGCCGACCAAAACCGCCATTTCGTAGCGAGTGAGCCCCTTATCGCCATTAAAGCGGCCAGTATCACCAACAATGATGCCATCCTGTGCTAACTTCTTGACTGCCTGATAAGACCAGTGGTCAGCCGGAACATCAGCAAATACGTCAGGCTGAGCCGCAAATGCCGGGGCACTGAATGCAAGCAAGCAAAAAGCTGCTGCCATGAGAACCAATTTCTTATTCATTGCGTGTCTTCCTCCTTATTTTTCGAGTTAGCCTGACGGCACAGTGAAAGTTGCCATGTTTCCTTTCCCTGCCTGCCGTCTATAAACAGCGGCTTTACACTCATCCCCTCCTTTTGTTTCACCGCCGCGGATTTCTCCTGCAGTTGTGCTGCAAAAACTGGAGGCTTATCTTGCCTCTTAATAACCGGCCGTTACCAGCGAAATACGACTGCACCGCTGGATAGTCCCACCCCTGATCCTACCATGACGACAATATCGCCTGGCTGGATAGCGCCTGCCTGAAGAGCTTCATGCAGTGCGATCGGGATACAGGCCGAACCGGTATAACCGTATTGATCCATAGAGCAGGTTGTTCGGCTCATCGGCAGGCCAAGAATACCCATGACTTCTTCAATAACCGCTTTGTTAATTTGCGTAAACAGCAGATGGCTGACATCAGCCAGCGTCAGTCCTGCCCGTTCAAGCGCCGCGGCAATTAACGGCGGCCAAAGCTTGACATTGCGGTCGCCCGGCAGTGGTTTAAGAAAAGTCAGCAGGTGCTCACCTTTATCAATCGCTGCATGACTGATCGGCTGCTTGGTACCCCCGGCATAAATACCGAGAAAGTCATATTGGGTGCCGTCTGCAATCAGCTTGGCTGACAGATAGCCCCTCCCGTCGTCTGCCACAGTCGCTGACAGCACAACCGCCCCGCCGCCGTCAGCAAAGATCGGAGCCACCTTTTCGTTCGTAAAATCAATAAATTTAGTCATGTTATAGATGCCGACAACCAGGATGTGCCTATAGGTCTGGTCATAGCCAATCATACGGGATGCCAAATCAAGCGCAGCGACAAAGCCGGTGCAGGAGGCGTTGACATCAAAGATCCCTGCGTTTATCGCCCCCAGCCGGCCCTGCACAACGGCAGAGGTAGGCGGGCTGATGTATTCGGGAGTATCGGTAGCGACAACGATCAGATCAATATCTTTCGCCTGTACACCGGCATTGGCGATAGCCGCCCTGGCCGCTTCAGTGCCGAGGTCGGCACTGGAGAAGTCGTCGCCGGTGATGTGGCGGGCTTTGATACCGAGCTTTGCTTCAATCTGCGGCGGAACCGGCTTGCCCATCCGCAGCCCCAGCTCCTCATTGGTCAGGCGCAACGGCGGGACCCACATGCCGACGCCGCTAATTCTCGCTCGTCTCATCCGTTCCTCCCTGTCCGGACGAAGCCGGTCAGCAGTTGAGTGAATGCCGCAGTGTCTTCCACCTGCGGATTGTGTCCGACTCCCGCCATGATTACCAGCCGGCCCTGTGGATAGGCGGCGGCTGTTTTTTCAGCCTCAGCGACCGGAATTACCCGGTCTTGTTCGCCATGGATAACCAGCACCGGTTTATTGAAGCCAGAGGCGGCGGTTGTAAAGTCAGCGCCATCAAGGGCGCGGGTATTCGCCATTACCGATTTGGCACCCAGCAGGCAGTCTTCGGCAAATCCGGCCCAAACAGCTTCCGGAACCGGCTTGACCAGAGTAGACTGCAATGCTGCCAGCAGAATCGTCTGATTATCCAGCATCATCTGCACCAAATCATAGTTAATATCTTTCATGCCGTCGACCGGTGCCGAATCAACCAGCACCAGCCCCTCCAGCAGATCAGGATACAAGGCTGCGAACTGCATGGCCACCGCGCCGCCAAGTGAATGTCCGGCCAGAGTAAATGGGGCGAAATCTGCCAGGCTTACCAATTCCGCAATATCTGCCGCGTGATCGGCCAGACTGACAGCTGCCGGCCCGTCCGGACTCTTGCCATAGCCACGCAAATCAAGCGCCAGAAGGTCAAAATCAGCAGCCATGCCATCGATAACGCTTTGCCACCAGCGGCTGGAGGCCATATTGCCATGAACCAGAACAATCCGCTGCGCTCCTGGTTTTCCTTTGCGCACAGTATAAAGAGAACTCATTTGTTTTCCTCCCACTTACCCATGTCCACCCAAATACGAGCGCCGGATTCTGTCGTCTTTGAGCAGCACAGACGCTTCTCCCGCCATTACGACCCGTCCCGTTTCCAGAACATAAGCATAATCGGCTACTTTCAGCGCCATATTAGCATTTTGTTCCACCAGTAAAACAGTAGTTCCTTCTTGATTCAGTCTTCTGATTATGGTAAATATATCGGCGACAATTTTTGGCGCCAGCCCCAGTGACGGCTCATCAAGAATCAACAGCTTCGGTTTGCCCATCAACCCCCTGGCGATGGCCAGCATTTGCTGCTCGCCGCCCGAGAGGGTGCCGCCTTTCTGCGACAAACGGGTTGCCAGGGCCGGAAAGTAGTTTAGGGAATGCTCCAGCTCAGTTTTGAAATGGTACCTATCTTTACGCGCATATAGCCCGATTCGCAGGTTCTCTTCCACCGTCAGATGGGCGAAGATTTGTCTGCCCTCAGGGACATGAATAACGCCAAGACTGACAATCTCTTCAGCCGGAACATCATTTAACAATTTGCCGCTAAAGCGGATGTCGCCCCGGGCGACCGCCAAAATACCGGATACGGCTTTAAGCACAGTCGATTTGCCCGCCCCGTTCGCGCCAAGCAGTGTAACAATTTTGCCTTCCGGGACATGGATCGATACTGCCTCGAGCGCCCTGACCCGGCCGTAGTAAACATCAATGCCGGTAATGTTAAGCACTCGCTTCTCCCTCCCCCAGATAGGCTTTGATGACAGCAGGATTATTCTGGACGGTGTTGGCATCGCCTTCGGCGATCTTGCGGCCAAATTCCATTACCGTGATGGTATCGCAGATTCGCATTACCAGAGACATATCGTGTTCTACCAGTAAAATGGTAATTCCCAGCTTTTCCTTCAGCTCGACGATCAGATCGCCCAAATGGCTGGTTTCCTGCGGATTTAGTCCGGCAGCCGGTGCATCCAGCAACAGCAGCTTTGGCTTTGACACAAACGCACGGGCAAATTCGATCAGCTTCTGCTTACCATAAGGCAAAGAGCCCACATATGAATTCGCCGTATCAGCAACGCCCAGAAATTCGAGCGCCTCGATCGCTGCCTGACGCCGCGCCACCTCTGCCTGCTTTACCTTGCCGGTTCTGAACAAATCGCCGAAAAAGCCGCTGCCGCCAAGGCTGTGCTGGCCAACCAGCACATTTTCAAGCGCGGTCATGCCACGGAACAGTTCTACATTTTGAAAGGTTCTGGCAATACCGAGCTTCATGACCTGGTCTGAGCGCAGTACCAGCAAATCCTGCCCGTCGAAGTCTATTTTTCCGACTACCGGCTGATAAAAGCGGCTGAGACAGTTAAATACCGTGCTTTTTCCTGCTCCATTGGGTCCGATCAACCCATGGATGGTCTGGTTTGCCACTGCAAAACTCAGCTCACTGACCGCTGTTAAGCCGCCAAACCGGACAGTTATTTCCTCAAGCTGCATCAACGGCATGATGATTTCCCTCCCGCTCCGGCTGTCTTGCCAGGTTTCAAGCGTTCGGAAAGCGAAGACCAAATCTGCACAAGGCCGCGCGGCAGATACAGCACCACCAAAATCAGGATGATTCCGGTCAACACCTGCGGCAAATTCTGCGCCACCGCTCTCATGCTGTCCGGAAAACCCCGGCTGACTGAATTAAGCACATGCGGCAAAGCGACAATAAAGCCCGCCCCGGCAACAAACCCGGGAATACTAACCAGCCCGCCGACAACAATCATCGTCAGATAGTTAACAGACATGCCCAGATGAAAATCAGTCGCGCCGATAAACCGAACCAGGTGTGCGTACAGTCCGCCTGCCAAACCGGCATACGCCGCGCTCAGCGCAAAAGCCAGGGTTTTATAATGGGTGAGGTTGATGCCCATCGCCTGGGCGGCAGTTTCACTGTCCCGGACGGCGATAAAGGCGCGCCCGGTACGGCTGTTGACAATATTTTTCGCCAGCCACACAGCGGCAGCCAGACAGACCAGCACCAGATAAAAATACTCTTCTTCTGCCGACAGCTTATACCCAAACAACAGCGGCGCGGCAGGTTTGAGCCCGTCAAAGCCGCCTGAAACGGTCTCCCACTTGACTAAAATCTGCGGCACGGCCACGCCGAAGCCCAGGGTCGCAATGGCCAGATATTGTCCTGACAGACGCAGCGCCGGAAACCCGAGAGTATAACCGACAATGCCTGCCGCCAATGACGATAAGGGCAGAGCCAGCCAGAACGACCAGCCCAGCTTCAAAGTAGTAAAGCCGCAAAAGAATGCGCCAATGGCGGTAAAGGCGGCATGACCCATGGAAATTTGCCCGGCAAAACCGATTAACAGGCCCAGTCCGAGCGCGCCGATAGCGAAAATCCCCATTAAATCAATGAGATAAAAATAGTATGACGGTTCGGTAAAGTATGGCACAATTTGCGGCAGCAGCAGTACTGCAAGCAGGAGCATCCATTGTAAATATCGTTGCATAGCTACACCTTTTTCCTTTCCACTGTGCCAAGAATACCGGTTGGCTTTATACAAAGAACAGCAACAATCAGCGCAAACGCAAAGGAGCCCTTCATCTCAGTCGAGATGTAGCCTGCCACCAGATTTTCCAGCACACCCAGACTCAAGCCGCCCAGCACCGCTCCGGGCAGGCTGTTGAAGCCGCCAAGCACAGCGGCGGTAAAGGCTTTAATAATGACATCTGACATCATATTGATATCCAGGAAGGTAACCGGGGCAATAAACACGCCGGCTATTCCGCCCAGCATAGCGCCAACCGCCCAGGTGGTCGACAGCACGCGATTGACCTTGACGCCCATCAGCCGGGCGGTCATGCGGTTTTCCGCTACAGCCCGCATCGCAATGCCGACTAAGGAGTACTTGAATACTGCGTAAAAAATCGCCATGATAACACAGGTCACTGTTAGATTTAATACATCAGGCAGAGTGATGACAAGCTGGCCGACTTTCACCGGTTCGCCGCTAACCGCAGTCGGAAAATTATGTGGTTCAAACCCCCAGATCCAACCCGCAAGACCGTTAATCACCATCATTAAGGCAATGGTCATGATCAGAATATTTAACAAGGATGCTTTAGCCAGCGGCCGGATAAAGACCTTTTCCAAAATGATTCCGAGCAGCGCGGCAACCGCCAGCGCGCCGGTCAGCGCCAGCCAAAACGGCGTATGCAGAGACAGCAGGCTGAAAGCGACAAAAGTACAGAACATGGCCATCTCGCCTTGTGCAAAATTGACTACATCTGTTGTTTTGTAGATAAGAACCAAACCCAGGGCAACCATCGCATAGAGGCAGCCGGTGGCAAGTCCGCTGATTACTTGCTGGATAAAAATCACAGTGCTTTCTCCCTTCAGGAGCGAATCTGACGAAAGGGGGTTACGATTAACTGCAAAGGACACAAGGACGCTTCACGCCTGCACAAAGGAGGATTCCTTAAGCGCGCGACGGGCGCTTCTTTATGTTCTTTGTGTCCTTTATGGTTCAAAATCAATCTTTGTGGTTTACCTGTTCATTCGCGTTATACCCTATTGCTTCAGCATAAACCGGTCTTTTGATACCATGGCAAACTTGCCGTCTTCTACTTTGATCAGGAGCAGATATTTAACGCCGCTGTGGGAATCGGCCGTATAGGTAATGCCGTTGGCAAGAATGCCATTGAAGTCTTTAAAGCTTTCCAGCGCTTTTAGCAGACCTTCACGATCAACATTTTTTCCGGCGCGTTTGAGGCCTTCGACCAGGATCTCGCCGGCAATGAAGCCTGCGGTGGCAAAGCCGCTCGGCATTTCGTTGGTATTGTTGTATTTCTGGTAAATCTCGGTGAATTTTTTGAACGCCGGTTCATTGGGATCGGCGATCGGCACCCAGCCGCCAAGCAACAGTCCGTTTGCGGCGTCACCGGCCAGCTTAATGATATTCAAATCGGCATTGGTATACGTGGTCAGGAAGTTCGCCTTATAGCCTTGCTTCTGCGCTTCCTTGAGGATGCCGGCGCATTGGCCGACCACGGTGTAGAGCACAACCGAATCCGCGCCTGCGGCTTTGGCTTTCAGTATATGAGTGCTGAAATCGACATCCTTGACATCATGGGCGCCATCATATACCAGGGTGATATTAGCCCTGGCCAGCTGTGCCTTTACACCCTCCAGACCCTGCTTGCCAATATCCGAGTTTTGCCAGAGGACGGCAATCTTTTTCGCGCCCATTTTGTCAGCCGCGTACTGGGTCAGGATTCTGCCTTCGTCAGTATAGTTGGGCTGTACGGTAAAGGTATTCTTCCGCAGCGGATAGGCTGGCTGACTGGCGCCGGTCATCGGATACACAAACGGAACATTCTTGTCTGTCAGATAATCGAGAGTCGCTAATACACCCGGCGTGCCCAGTGATGGCGAAATGGCAAATACTTTGTCCTGCTCAACTAACTTCTTAACAGCAGCCAATGCATTGGCCGGATTGAACTGATCGTCTTCTACCAGCAATTCGATTTTGCGGCCATGTACGCCGCCTTGTTCATTAACATACTTGATATAGGCTTCCATCCCTTTCTTAACCGGCACGCCGACTGCGGCAACCGGACCGGAAAGAGCCATAAAGGAACCGATTTTAATGCTGGTGTCAGTCACGCCGGGAACGGCTTTCTTCGGTGCGCCGCCGCAGCCGCCGGCCAGTACGGCAGCCATCAAAAATACTGTCACCCAGGCTGTCAGGCGGATTTGTTTGGAAAACTTCATAATAATCCTCCCCCGTATCGCTTCGTAATGCGCTTTAGTTTATTATAAAAACCGATAGTTACACCCCAGTTACAAATTTGGGAATATTCTAACTTTTATTAAAATACTTTATTGTTATTTTGACTGTTCAAGCAGGCTATGCATGGTATGAATAAGGGTATGCAATCCTTCTATCCCCGCAAGCATCTCCTGCGTGGTCGCCGCTTGATCACAGGAGGCCTGCCTGATCTCCTGAGAAACGTCCGAGAGTCTGTCGGTTTCCGCTCGCAGCAGGCGAAAGCCCTGAGCGATTTCCAGCACTGACCGGCCGCTTTCGGCTGCCAGCTTACGGACTTCAGATGCCACCACATTGAAAGCGCGGCCTCGTTCACCCAGACGGGCCGCTTCGATAGCGGCGTTCATTCCCAGCAGCTTTGTCTGGTCGGCGATGTAGCGAATTAGTGCGAGAACATCATCTGTGCGCTGCATCTGGCATAACAGGGTATCGGAAGCAGTGCCGATTTTACCGCCTGATGCAGCCAGCCCTTCCGCCCTGGCTGCGATATCGCGCAGCGCGGTGACAAATTGCGCCATCACAGTATTTGCCTGTTCGGTCAGCTCCTTCAGCCGGTTCTCCCGGACAGTAGCTTCCACTAAAACGATAGAACCCACAATCTCACCGGTTGCTTCCGACAGGGGCAGCCCCACCGCCCGGTACGGCACGCCCCAGGCACTGTCCGCGGCCGAGACTTCGCTTACCAGCTTGCGCCGCTCAGTAATTACCCGCTTGCCCAAATGGCACTGCTGCAGCGGATCTCCCGCCTTGACGTCAAAGTCAATCTCTTGGCCAGGCAGATACACGAGGCAGGTTTCCAGATCATTGACAGATACACTGAAATCACCTTGCTGTAATGACTGAATAACCGGTGCGGCAGCTACGCATTGCAGCAGGATATTGCTAGCCATGTATCGTTATCCTCCCATGCTGTTCTATTTTCACTTGAGAGATACCCCATCCGATGCTGTCGACACTGCCGCCGCTGAGTAAAGCAACGGACATGCTACGCCTTTCTGTCAGGCGGTTCTGTTTGGACTTCCCGCAACTGCCGCTTGATATAACCGGCGGCATCTTCCAGACTGATAAACTGCCGTTCTTCACCATTGGCGATATTGCGGGTCAGAACACGGAAGCGGCCATTCGCTTCCAGGCTGCAGCGAATCATGAACGACATGACGATACTGTTATGCTCCATCACACTCACCAGAGCTGCAGCTGTTCGGCCTGCTCCCTAAGCTGGTCGCGGAACTTGGGATGAGCAATGCCGATCAGTCGGCTGACCCGCTCGCGGACTGAGGTGCCGCGCAGTTGGGCCACGCCGTATTCGGTCACCACATAATCAACATCGTTGCGTTGCAGTGAGACAACCGCACCCGGCGTTAACAACGGCACAATCTTGGATATCGAGTCATTCTTCGCAGTCGAGTACAATGCGATGACCGACTTCCCCCCAGGTGACAACTGCGCGCCAATCGCGGTATCCGCCTGGCCGCCTGTGCCGCTGAATTGAGTGTGCCCAATGGACTCTGAACAACATTGGCCGGTCAGGTCTATTTCCAGCGTGGTGTTGATGGAAACCATCTTATAGTTTTGACCGATTACATAAGGGTCGTTGACATAACAGCCGCGCATCAGCGCAACCGCCAGATTGTCATTGATAAAGTCATAAAGTTTTTTTGTGCCCAGAGCAAATGTTGCCACCATTTTGCCGCGGTGCAGCGTTTTCCTGCGATTGGTGATCACTCCGGCCCGATACAAATCCACCATGCCGTCAGTAAACATCTCTGTATGTATCCCCAGGTCCTTCTTACTCATCAGTCCTTGCGCAACAGCGTTCGGGATGCCGCCGATGCCAAGCTGAATGGTCGATCCGTCTTCAACCAGTTCGGCGATATAAGCGCCGATGCGCCGGTCCTTATCACTGGTCTCAGTCACCGGCAATTCAGGCAGTGGCATCGTATGCTCGACAAAAAAATCTACTGATGACACATGAACCGCCGAATCGCCAAGCGTACGCGGCATATTGGCGTTGACTTCAAGAATGACCAGATCGGCGTTTTCGATCATTTCCTGTTCGTAAGTCAGGCTTAAGCTCAAAGAAACATAGCCATGCCTGTCAGGCGCAGTACAGGTGCCGACAAAGATATTGGGTTTGCGGTGCGCCAACCGCTTGCTGCCGGCAAAATGCAGATTGTTTGGGATAAATGACACGGTTTGCTGCGCCTGCGCCTTGCGCATGCCAAGGTTGTAGAACCAGCCTTCATTGATGAAATGGCCTTTCATGGCAGAATCGACAAAGAACGGGTAATTCTGCATGTTCAAACAGGTAGAAACGACTACATCACTGACTCGCGGCGCACAAGTATGCAACAGGCTCATAAATCCCTGCGGCTCTGCGCCGGCCATGGCAACCACGATATGGTCGCCTGTCTTTACTTGGTTCAGGGCTTGCTCCATACTGACCAGTTTGTTGTGAAACATCGCCTGATGATCCATTACTAACGCCTCCTGCTTTTTGACAATAAGAAAGGGACTGTTTCAGTCGGCGATGCACGCAGGAGCGGCATTGCTGACGCTAGGAAACAGGTCCCCATTTAATGATATTCGCCGCCCACGCATAGCCGATTCCGGCCGCAATCATCGAAATGACTGTACCATCGGTAATTTTACCTTGCTCAAGCGCCAGCTGCAGCGAAAGGATTTGATCGATTTGCCCGATATGACCATATTCGGACAGATAGACAGACTGATTCTCAGACAGCCCCAGCAATTCCAGCATATGCTTATGCATCGAGTATTTAAAATGCAGCACAGCCAGATAACCGATATCTCTGCGGGTCAGACCGGCTTCCGCAGCCGCCTGATCGATGCACAACAGCCAGTTACCCATAGAAACTGCATTTAAGCGGTCTTTCATATGCTTTTCGTCAAAAATTTGCAGCGAGGTATAGGCTTTATCCAGATTGGTGCGGTCGATGGGTTCGGCGATACCGCCATAGCGTACGCCGACATCACGCGCCAGTGACCCATCTGTCATGAGATGCGAGCCAAGCAATAGATTGCGCCCATAGTTTTTCCTCAACAGGATTGCGCCGCCGCCGGCTCCCAGATTATACATCATTGACATGGCCGGATCCCGGTAATTGACAAAGTCACCGTTGCGATAACCGCCAACAACCATAACCGTGTTGAGTTTGGGATCAGCCAACAGCATGTCTTTAGCAATTTTCATGGCGGCAACGCAGCTGCAGCAACGCTGCTGTACGTCAATCGCCCAGGCGCGGCTTGCGCCGATCTGTTCCTGAATATAAATTCCCGATGTAGTCAGCGGATACTCTTTCCATTCCTCGCCAATGCAAAGAATCAGATCAAGCTCCTCCGGCGCAACGCCGGTACGCCGCAGGCAGTCGTTGGCTGCACGCACGCCCATAGCCTGCGTTCCGTCATCCGGTCCGGGAATCGTTTTTTTATTAAAGCCCAGTTTGCCGGCGATATCAGCTTCAGTCCAATATCCGCCGGTAGCCTCTGCCACTTCCTTTGCGGTCATATATGCCGCCGGCAGATACACTCCAACGCCAACAATGCCCACATGCTTTGCCGGCTCAGCCATAAACTCACTCCTCTCTACACCACCAACAGAGACTGCGCACGTCACTGTCGACTGTATACAGCTTAAGTATAGAGAGAGGCAGTTACAATTAAGTTACAAGATTCAAATAATTCTAAATGTTCTCGTCTGAGCTGGAAAGTTTTTTAAACAATTCGCCTGTTTCTTTCGCCGGTACCACGCCCAGCTCAGACTTCAGGTTATCCCGGCACTGGCGGTACACCCGAATCACCATTGCCCGGTTATTCTGCCGGTAGTAGCATTGCATCAAAAGGCGGTACGCCTCTTCCCAACAGCAGTCTTTGCCGATGATGCGCAGACACAGGGAAATGCACTCCTCAAGCTCACCTTTCTCAAACAACCGCTGCGCCATGCGCTCTGCGGTCGTAATGTAAAGCATCAGCAGCCGCTCCCGCTCTTCCTGACACCAATCCGCATAACAGCATTCAGGCAAAAAATCGCCCTGGTATTGATTGAGCGCCAGCCGGTACAGGCGGATGGCCTGATCAGGATCCTTTTCCAGCATGCGGGTGCCGCGGGAAATACAGCTTTCAAACTCGTCCACATCCAGTTGAATGCCGGTGGCCAGATTGAGACCATATGAGCTATTCTGCTTCACTATGTAAAATGAATTCGTCCTGGCATTGCGCAAAGGTTCAAGCGCCTTAACCAAGGCATTCATGGCTACCTTAAAATCCCCGTCTGAGCCGGCTTCACTCCATAAAGCTTCGATGATCTGCTCTTTATGAATCAAGCGCTTACGGCAGGTGACAAAGTATTGCAGTAATTGCTTGGCTTTTTCCCGCTGCCATTCCTTGGCGCGAATTTCTTCCAACCCACGCCAGACGCGAAACTGGCCCAAGGCTTGTATCCGCAGCGTATAACCGGGATGCCGCTCCAGCCCGGCTGCTGAGCCTAAGTCTTCCAGCAAGGCAGTCACATAAGTCCGGCAAATACCTGCCTGCTCCGCCCGCAGCAAAAACGGCACCACTTCCTGCGGATCACGCAAGCCCAGTATAGTCGGCCGGGTAAACAGAAAATCAAGATCATTGGATTGAGTCCGCAGGAAAAGATTTTCACCGAAGCGGCGAAATGCCGCTTGTTCATCGGTCGCAGCCGCTGTCATCGCCTGCCAGAACAGGGAAACAGTTGACAAATAGCTGTCACCGCAGCGCACAAACGACTGGAAGGCGCAATCAGCCCAGTTCCGCGCCTGTTCGTACGCGGCGGCTTTATAATAAGCGATGGCGATTGCCAGTTCATTCACAGCCGACATCCAGTCATCCTTCGACTGCTTACTGACCCGCAGCCCTTCCATGCCATAACGTAAAGCAATCTCCAGACTGCCGTGATGACCATACAGCACACACAGGCCAAACAACGGCTCGGCCTTGCCTTTTTCTACTCCCAGTGAAGAGACAATGCCCAGCGCTTGCTGATAGCATTCGACAGCTTCATCCATCTCAGTCCATGATTTTAACTGTTTGGCATGCCCCAGTCGCATATACCCGACAGCCTGCACAAATACGGCTTTCATCGTGATGCCGATATGCAAGCCCTCCTGGGCATTGGCCCAGGCCTCATCCACTTCGCCCATAAACGTGTTCAACAGACTACGAAGCAACGGCGCCTCACGGTGGGAACGGGGCAACCGGTACTGACTGCGCCTGCCCTCCTGGCGCTGCAAGATGCTTTTGGCCATATGCAACCGGCCTGTCCTGAGATTCATCCGTGCTTCCACATCACCGCGGCTATCCTCGAGGAACAGTTCATTCGCCTGTTGAAACAAAGCTGCCGCTTCTTCAGCCCGCCCCAGATTAACCATATTCTCCGCCAGCAATTGGTAAAGGCGCGCCTTTTCCTGGGCACCGCTTTTATCTACCAGACCCAGTGCCTGCATTAAATACTGTTCAGCCAGAACTGGCTGCACCGTGTCGAGATATACCAGGGCATATGCCTTAGCTACCTGATACCGGCCTGCGGTGCTGCCGGCGGCGTCAAAGCCTGCTTCAGCCAGCGCATAACATTCCTGTGCGGCGGTGAAGTCTCCGGTTAGGCGATACATATCACCCCGGCATAAAATAAGCTCCGGTGCTGACGACAGCAATTCTGCAGGCAGTAAATCGAGCCAGCGCTGCAGCTCGCCGTGTCGTCCGGTCGTCATCAGTTCTCCGGTCATATCCTTCATAATTTCAATCGCATCGGTATAAAATTTCCCAGCCAGCAAATGCTCTACCGCTTGCCTGCGGTCCTCTTTTTCCAGATACCGTGACGCAGCCTTAAAGTGCAGTTTAGCCAGCTCGGCCGGTGTAAACCCTGACATGCGCCGCAGATAATCACGGAACAAGTGATGATAGCGATACATACCGTCACCGATACGAACGGTAAATAAGCCCTTGGTCTCCAGGCTTTTCAGCAATTCGGATGATTGTTCCCGGGAAAAAATCGCATCACAGTCTTCGCCCTGCATCAGTTCAAGAAAGGCGGTCTGACGCAGAAACACACGAATTTCCTCTGATTGATTAGCTAAATAATATGTAAGCAAATGCTCAAACAGCTCCAGCATCGACTGGGGTAAAGAGGCCAGCGCAGACTCCCAGGAATAGCCCTTGCGCATTAGCTGTCCCAACATATGCAAGGCCATAATCCAGCCTTCCGTCTTAGCTGATAAAATGGCTGCCATCCGCTCATCCAACGGCAGCGCGTATTGGGTTTGAAACAGTTCCCGAATTTCGTCTTGTTTAAACGCCAGATCCGCCTCGCCGATATCAAGAACCAGGCCTTTAGCCCGTTTAATCGCCAGACCGGGCAATGGAGCCTTCTCACGGGAAGCAATAATGACATGAATCCGGTCAGATAGCTGTTCGACAAATTGCTCCACCAGCTTATGCACTGCCGAATGCTCGGCAATCAGCTGGTAATCATCAAGAACAATAACCGTATCACGGGTCAATTCCCGGTCTAACTGCTCGGCCAGTCCGCTAATTGCGGCTCCCGGGTCGCTGGCGCCCTGACGTTCGTCCCAGACTAACATACGTGAGGCCTTTTCACCGATTTCCGGGAAGCGTCTGAGCAAAGCATGAGCCAGGTGCAGCAAAAACGTCTGTTGCGCACTGTCTTCCTCACTGCAATTGATCCAGAGCAAGTCAGTCTGGTTATCGCTAAATGCCTGATTTAGCAACGTCGTCTTGCCATAGCCCGCGCCGGCACGAATCACCGTCAGCGGGAACTGTATGGCATCTCTGACCTTTTGCACGATACCGGCCCGTTCAATTACATGCTTAGCTAATTTAGGGCGCAGAAACTTTGCTGTGAACAAAGGGGTGTAAACATCTCCCACTGCAAAACCACCTGTCTTGTCATTTTCTTTATCCAAGCCTCATCACTGTCTGTTTGAATATTCTTTCTATAAAACTAGAATTCCTTCCCTATTTTTAAAGCGATTATGGAATATACTGGTTAAAGGCCTTTTTACCGCTTCCGGAATACACTACAGAAGCGAGGTGATTTATATGGCGTATGTAATAGCCATCTCATTGTCAGCCCGCCAGTTGCGATTGTATCAAGACAGAGCCCTGGTGCGCAGCTATCCGGTTGGAGTCGGCAAGACCACTACTCCTACTCCCATCGGAATATTCAGCATTATGACCAAATCTCCTCATCCCGGCGGTCCATTTGGCGCGATGTGGCTGGGGCTGAGTATCCCCCGTTACGGAATTCATGGAACAAGCAATCCGTCCTCGATCGGCGGCTTCGTTTCCAAAGGCTGTATCCGTATGCATAACCGGGATGTACTGGAGGTAGCCCGGCTATGTCCCATTGGCACACTGGTTCACATTAACCATTGAACCAAACCGGCCGCTCACACCACCGCACATAGCTTTTGGTTATGCCATCAGATAATAGACTTTCGTCACCGAGAGCGTATTCTGGACAAATAAAAAAATGCTGTTCCCCACAAAAACAAGGGGAACAGCATTTTTTCTCTACATGGATTTGGCAGCCACTTTACGCTAAGAATCTGTCTGATCCAATGACATCAGCAGAACTCAACTTGGCACAGGCTACTTATTCTTCACGCCGCTCGGCACATGCCCTGTCGGCGCTACCTTTGACGCGCTTTGGCAATAGGTTTGCTGATCGTCAAAGAAGATATGCGGCCTGAACTTGTCCAAAATCGGCGCCTTATCCAGACCGCCAAGGAAAAACGCCTCATCGATGCGCACACCCCAGGATCGCAGAGTCTTAATCGCCCGTTTATGCGACGGCGCACTGCGGGCAGTGACCAGCGCGGTGCGGATCGGCATCTCTGCCGAGTCGCGATACGACCGCTGCACCTTATTCAGCGCTTCGAGAAACGGCTTAAACGGTCCCGGCGCCAGCGGAATCTCGCTGTTCTCGACTTCATGCCGCACGAACTCGGCCAGGCCGTGCTCCTGATATACCCGTTCGGCTTCATCGCTGAAAATGACCGCATCACCGTCAAACGCGATACGGATCTCACTGCTTTCATCATCAGCAAACTGTAAATCAGTATAGATAGTCGCACTGGCATAACCATTTTCCAACGCCAGTCTGACATCCTCCGGATTAGCGGATAAAAACAGGTCAGCCCGGAACGCACTCAGGTATTGATATGGCGAGCGGCCATTGGTAAAAGCGGCCCGCGTAATATGCAACCCGTATTTTTCGATCGAGTTAAACACTCTCAGGCCGGTGTTCGGATCATTTTTTGAAACCAACACGATTTCCACCGCCGGTTCCCGGGTTCCCGGATAATGCAATGCCAGCAAGCGCCGGATCAGCGGAAAAGCTACGCCGCAGGCCAGCGTTTCCTCTTCATGTTCAATCTGGTAACGGGTATAGGCTTCCACCCCTTCCCGTTCAAACAGCTGATTGCTCTCATCCAAATCAAATAACGCCCGTGATGAAATCGCCACCACCAGCTTGTCCTCCAGTGTTGTCGGCATGCTCATCCCTCCTGTCTGCTAAGAGGGATTCCCTGTCAAAGCGGATTTTTCCTGCTCCGCTGCTTTAGCTTCCGGCAAAAGAGGTTGCCGCAAACTAAATAACGGATATTTTGAACCACAAAAACGCCATGCGCGCAGTGCGCGCCGCCAAAAAGAACCGATGCACATAACATGTACATCCCTCATACCTCTCTTGGTGCCGGCGCGTTGCGCCGGTGGCGTTTTGGCGGTTCAAACTATCGGCTATCTAAATGTACTGACTGCTTTGACGACCAGCGGGTATACGGTCTGAATCAGTTGGTACACGGCAACACAAAGGATTAACGCTCCACAGCCCTGGATAACCCGCGTGAATATCCTTGCCGGACGGAACAAATATCGCTTTTGCAAAGCTCTGGTACCATACTTACCTACTAACGCGACCGCACCAAATAAGATCAATAAAAACCCGAACTGCCCCGGGGCAAAAAACTGCACCATGCTTTCCCAAAAAATCCTGGAAAATTCCCCTACATAGGCTGCACTGCGGACAAGAATATCGTTCATACACGCACTCCCCCCTTTTACTAGTATATATGTCAGAATACCGGCAGACAGAATGCGTGTTTTCAGAAAAGAGAAGGCTCTGGCAGCCGTTGGAGCAAAACGGCTGGGGATGTATAACAATAAATATTTTTTTATTTAAATATTTTTTGTTTTTATACCTATCCTTTTTATGCTTTGCATGTACGTATAAAGAATAAAAGGTAGTTTTTGAATAGCTTTCACAAATAACGCGCTATGTCCCTTATGCCAAAAGCCTTTACGCTGCAGCTAAAAGAATTTGTTGATTTTAAAATCAACACCGCTGTTCTAAGCAAGTGGGCTGCTGTTATTTCATTTAACTCGCCTGCTTTTAAACCCGCAAAACAAAAACCGCCAGACAAGTGGTATTATCCCCTCTAAGTAGACAGTGCTAAAAAGCCCATTTGGTATAATGGACTTTGACTGTCAACGAGAGGGGATTTTTATGCTTAAAACGGGACAGCCCAATTTGAAATACCCGGTAGAAATTAAATTGGAAGCCGTTAGGCTCTACGAGGAAGGGAGCCTAAGTTATCAAACGGTTGCAGAACGAATGGGGATTCGAAATTGTAGCCAGGTTAAACAATGGGTAAAAAAGTATCGTGACGGGAGTGGCTTTGAGGATGGAAGAGGTAAGTCTAAAGGCCTTATCAGAGGTCGTCCTAAAACCCAATTTGCCAGTGTAGAAGAGGAATTAATCTATGTAAAGGCTGAGCGTGACTATCTAAAAAAGCGATATCCAAATCTGCATCCGGAGGTGTCACAAAAAAAGAGAGGTTTGAAATAATCCATATTCTACGTCAAAACTACCAGCTCAGCTTGTTAACTCAGATTGCCAATGTTTCTCGCCAAGGCTATCATAAGTGGCGGAAACAAAAGCAGATTAATTCTATAAGGAAAGAGCTTGACCAGGATATAAAAGCCCATATCCTTTCTGTCCATGAATTACGCCCCTATTATGGATATCGGAGAATGACAGTCGCTTTACGCAAAGAAGGAAACCACATTAACCATAAGCGAGTACGCCGTTTAATGAGAGAGCTTGGTATTCGCTCGATTATCCGAAAGAAGCGCAGGTTCTATCGCAAAGAAGCATCGGCAATCTTTCCGAATCTCCTATCCCGTGATTTTAGCGCGACAACTTTAAATGAAAAATGGGTGACTGACATTACCTATCTTCGCTTCGGGAGGATTTTCCTATACCTGTCCGCCATTCAAGACCTCTATAATAACGAGATTGTGGCATTTCATATTTCAGAACGTAATGACATCAAATTAGTCTTAGATACTCTCGATAAAATCGCAAAGAAAAGAGACGTGACCAGAACCATCATCCATTCGGATCGAGGATTCCAATACACGTCTAGCACGTACAACAATCGATTAGAACAATTGGGCATCATAGGCAGCCACTCTCGCAAAGCCAACTGCTTAGATAATGCCTGCATCGAATCGTTCTTTTCACATCTCAAATCAGAACTGCTGTACATTAATGAGTATAAAACGCTTGATAAACTTATTCAAGCTGTCCAGCAGTATATTCACTTCTATAACAACGAACGCTTTCAGAAAAAATTAGGCCACCTCTCCCCAATCCAATATCGAGAAGGGATGGCCACATAATTTTGGTTCTTTTTAACGCTGTCTACTTGACAGGGGTAACACTAACAAGGCGGTTTTTGTGTCAAACTCTCTTTAACTATGGCAATACCGTCTACTTTGGTCAAATGCTGCAAAACGTCTCGCCGCGAACAGCAATATTTTTCTTACAGGTACGGCACTGGATCAAACCATCTCTAACAATACCCTCAACGTTAATCCCGCAATAAGGGCAGGCGCCTAAACGATAGTTATTCATATAAATGAAGGACCCGATAACAGTTCCCAGTACAGCGATAGCCAGCAAGACCTTACCAACAAAAGGGATGCCAAACAGGAGGATAACCGCGCCAAAAAAGGCAATCGTCGAAGTCCTAAATTGAAAATTGAAATGCAGCCCCTAAGCCCTCGAAAAGAGATGTTGTGGAAGCAAAATTCATAGAAGGACGCCGGATGCGTCTCGTCTTACAAAGATTGGTGCAAAGCCAATCTTTTTTTGT
>POVV01000482.1_pt1 | contig 24988 bp, 20 predicted proteins | sample 1560271 | NCBI WGS metagenome assembly POVV01 (sample SAMN08337232, study PRJNA429181) | Bioreactor metagenome, whole genome shotgun sequencing project. | biome: cows' rumen and soil; feature: anaerobic; isolation source: anaerobic chemostat enrichment culture, galacturonate as sole carbon... | reverse complement strand
TATTCTATTTGCCCGTTCGGTCAATAATCTTAGCTTTACTAACAATGAATTAATAAAGACAAACACTTACCCTCAATTCTATCGGAAAACAAACTTGTACCTCGATGGTTGTCGCAAAGTAACGGTTGGAGGCAATAGATTCTCTAATGATTTCCCCGGGAAAAATATTATGATAAAACACATGCGTCTTACGGATATTTCTCAATTCGGAACTAAATTGACAATAACAGAAGATAAATAAATGATATGAAAAGAATATTACTTGCAATTCTATTTCTTTTAACCATGGTGATGGCTAAGGCAACAGATATAGACATAATTCCCTATCCGCAATCTATAAAAATGAAAGATGGCATTTGCAATTTAGCTCTTGGCTTTAATATTAAAGGAGAAAAGCAAAATCAAGATTATCTGAAGAATGTACTCATTTCAGATTTTGCTCTATTACCCAATACTAGAGGAATTGCTATAGAGCTAAAGATAAGTGGTAAAATAGATAGGAATAACGAGGCGTATCGGCTCACGATATCTCCAAAGAAAATCAAGATCGAAGCTTCTACTCGAAATGGTATCTTCTATGGTATCCAAACCCTAAGACAATTGATAAAGGATAAGCAATGTCCATGTTTAGTTATCGATGATAAGCCTGCGTTCCAATGGCGTTGCTACATGCTTGACGAAGCCAGGTATTTTCAGGGGAAAGAAACCGTAAAACAATTACTGGACGAAATGGCCTTACTCAAGCTCAACAAATTCCATTGGCATCTGACCAACGATTCAGGTTGGCGTATCGAGATAAAAAAATATCCTCTTCTGACCGAAATAGGATCTGTACGCGATAGTTCGCAAGTAAACAGCAATGGCAAAAAATGGGCTAGTGAAATTTTTGATGGCAAAGTTCATAAAGGCTTTTATACTCAGGAAGACATAAAAGAAGTCGTCGATTATGCGAAGAAGCTATACATCACTATTATTCCTGAGATCAGCATGCCCGGCCATGCTTCGGCGGCAGTTGCAGCTTACCCTTGGTTGGGCACATTGAATGAAAAGATAAAAGTTCCCGAAAGATTTGGAGTCGTACAAACCGTATTCAACCCTGCTGATAGCCGAGTAATCGTTTTTTTACACGATGTTTTGAAAGAGGTCTCCGCCCTATTCCCCTCAGATGTAATCCATATAGGAGGTGACGAAGTGAAATATGACCAATGGATAAACTCGCCGAAAGTGACCCGATATATGAAAGAATATAACTTAACCACATATAGCGATGTACAAGTAAAATTTACGAACGACATATCCAATTTCATAGCTGATTCGTTGGGCAAACGTATGATGGGCTGGAATGAAATATTAGGAGCTAATGTACACGATTGGTCTACAGCCGAAAATGCCAAAACAGAGCTATCACCACAAGCCATTATTCACTTTTGGAAAGGAACTCCCGAAAATCTGCATGAAGCAATCAGAAGAGGCTATCAGTTGGTCAACTCTAATAACGAATATACATATCTGGATTACACCTACGAACTGATAGACCTGCCCAAAGCATACAGCTTCAACCCTGTGCCGGATACTTTTACAACGAAACAAAAAGAGCAGATATTAGGATTAGGCTGCCAAATGTGGGGAGAATGGACTCCATCAAAAAAAGAAGTGGAATATCAAACTTATCCACGTATAGCCGCATATGCCGAAGTTGGCTGGACCAGCAACGATAGAAAAAACTATGACCGGTTCGAAAAAGGATTAGATTTTTTTATTAACAGATGGCATAATAAAGGGTACAATATCGCTCCGTTATCCGAAGTAAATTCGAAAAAATAAATATAAGGTATGAATAAGGTTTTAGCGTTAATAATTTGCGTTTGCGCGAGTCTGGCTGCTTCGTGCACACAAAGGGTAACTGTTGTAAAAATACCACTCGATGGCAGAAATGATTACACGTCTATTGTTTTAGAGGTTCTGCAACAAAATAAAACAGGGAATCTGTTTCTTGAATTCGAAAAAGGAGTGTATAATTTCTATCCCGAAAAGGCAAAAGGAATGTTTGTCAGCGTTTCGAATAACGACAATGGATACAAAAAGATTGCCTTCTATCTCAATGAAATGAAAAATGTCGAAATCAGAGGAAATGGCACTGAATTTTTGTTTCATGGATCAATTGTGCCATTCTACATCAATAGATGCTCTGATGTGTCTGTATCGGGTATTAATATCGATTACAATACTTCATTTATACTCGAAGGTAAGGTTGTGGCAAACAATCCGATCAACAAAAGTATCGATATAAAATTAAGAGAAGATATCAAATATGAAGTAAAAGGAACACGAATGTTTTACAACGGTTACGATTGGTCTCAACCATTAGGGCAAAATATTGTTTTCGACCCAACAACAAACGCTCCCTACTACTATACATCTAAATACCTACATCTCGACTGGAAAAGAGAACTCATAGCCCAGGATTTAGGCAATCATACTATCCGTCTCTCTGGTTTTGAAGCGGCCGAAGTACCACCAATTGGTTCAATCTACATAGATAAAGGCCCATACAAGAAAAACAGAATAGTGCCGGGCATAATATTGCATTCATCATCTGCCATCAACTTATTCAATATAAATATTTATATGGCAGGAGCAATGGCTCTGATTGGAGAGAATACTGAAAATGTGACACTGAAACAATTCAATGTAAAACTGCGTGAAGGCTCGGGGCGTTATATATCAGCATCGGCTGATGCTACGCACTTTGTGAATTGCCGTGGAACTATCCGGTTCGACGATTGCATCTTCGAGAACATGCTGGATGATGCCACCAATGTGCATGGGACATATATGATCGTAAACGAATTTCTGTCGGATGATTGCATCGCCCTACAATTCGGACACTTGCAGCAAGAAGGATTCTCATTTGCTTCAGTCGGCGATACACTACAATTGGTAGATCGTACGAGTCTATTACCGGTGAGCCGATTCGTTGTAAAGGAAGTAAACATTATAAATAATGACTATTGGACAATCCGATCTGAAACGCCATTGCCCTCAGTAGACAAATCTATGCATCTGGCCGTAGAAAATCTAACAAATACACCATCTTTAGTGATGCAACGCTGTACAGTGAAAAATAACAGGGCGCGGAGCATATTAATATCTACGCCAAAACCGGTTTTGATAGAAGACAACTATTTTGATTCTATGATGGCAGGAATCCTTATTGCGGGTGATGCCAATTCTTGGTTCGAATCGGGATATGTAACAGATGTCGTCATCCGAAACAACACATTCGTGAATATGGGCAAAGGTGGTGAAGCACCACAATCGGTATTGCAAATTTCGCCGGAAATATCCAAGTCCGAAAGATCTAAAGGCTACTATCATGGTAAAATTGTATTCGAGAACAATCTGATAAAAACATTCGATTCGCAGGTCATATATGCCCTGAGTGTGAACGAACTTATAATAAAAAACAATAAGTTTGTAGAAACTAATGATTACAAACCGATCTTTGAAGGTTTATCATTTATAGACGTTCAAAACTGTAATAATGTAGCTATTGAAGGTAATTCATTCGAAGGTAATCGAGATGTAGAGGTAAGTGCTTCGGAGTGTAAAAATGTTGTTCTGAAGAAGCAAAAAGGTTTCAAAAAAGATATTGTGAATAAACCCAATACCTTCTTTTACCAACAATAATAAGTAATTATGAAGATAACCATATATACAATCACGATTGCTGCTTTAATATTATTTTCGGCATGCTCAACTAAATCTGTAACTAACAAACACTTCACCCCCGGCGCAATATGGTTGGACAACAACAATATACATATCAATGCGCACGGAGGAGGTATTCTATTCGATAATGGTATATATTATTGGTTTGGAGAGCATAAAACCGAAGGAGAAAATGGTAATTTGGCAAATGTAGGAGTACATTGCTATTCATCTACGGATTTGTATAATTGGACAGACGAAGGTATAGCTTTGGCTGTAATGCCTCCCTCGTCGCGCAGTGATATAGAGGAAGGTTGTATTCTCGAAAGACCCAAAGTAATAAAAAACAAAAAGACAGGAAAATATATAATGTGGTTTCATCTCGAGCCTAAAGGAAAAGGATATAAAGGTGCTCTGAGTGGTGTTGCTATAAGCGATAATGTAACAGGGCCGTATACTTATATAAAAGCTGTACGCCCTAATGCGGGTCATTATCCATTGAATGTTCCGGATATACATAAATTGGACAGTCCAGCTCTCAATCTGAGTTTCGATGGGGGAAGCTTACCCGGAAATGTAGATACGCTCAATATATTAGGAAGAGATATGAAAGAAGGACAGATGGCTCGCGATATGACTTTATTTGTTGACGATGACGGCAAAGCCTATCATATCTACTCTTCAGAAGAAAACAGCACTTTACATATTGCCGAACTCTCGGATGATTATTTATCTCATACAGGTAAATATGGAAGATTCTTTGCTGGACGCTTCATGGAGGCTCCGGCAATGTTTAAGCACAAAGGCAAATATTATCTGATGATGTCGGGATGCACCGGTTGGAACCCCAATCAAGCACGTTCGGCCGTATCGGACAATATATTCGGAGAATGGAAGGAATTGGGAGATCCCTGTATAGGAGATACAACACAAACGACCTTTCATTCGCAAAGCACCTATATTCTACCAGTTCAGGGTAAGCCTGACACCTATATCTATATGGGTGATAGATGGAATCCAGAAAACGCAATAGATGGAAGATATATATGGTTACCGATTACATTTGACGGAGACCGTTTCACTATCAGATGGAATGATAAATGGAAAATAGAAGAGTAATGAAATACCTATATCAAGTTTTTATAGTTGCCTTATTGCTGTTGGCATTACCGCAAACAATAGATGCTCAGAACAAAGTAAAGATTGGTGTACTGACCAATGGAGAAGGCAGTAATATTAATTGGACAACCTACTTGCCCAAATTTGATGTAGTTGATGCCAGCGTCAAAAGCTTTCTTGTTAGTCAACAAGGCTGGGAATTGGACAGAAGGCTTCTACAAGAGAAACCCGAATTCTGTATTCTATACGGGGGACTGCCTGATATACTTTTGCAGCTTTCGGTGAAAGATATATCGGGAGCATATAAATATTTATGCTCTGAGATGATAAAGAACAATATTAAGCCAATTATAATAGCTACGCTTCCTGTAAGAAATCATGTCGCTATCAACTCCTCTATATATCAACTGAACAGAGAATTACAATCTTATGCAGCGCAAAACGAAATATACTATTATTCGGCAGACAAGGGGCTGGCTCATGAAGGAGAATTACTCCCGGAAATTTCGAATGATGGATTTATGCTTAATAATAGTGGTCTCTCACTATTCGCTAATAATATAGCTTCATTTATAGATGATGTTATTGCTCTGAAAGAAAACAGACTTATTCCTCTGTCTACCGCACACAATCTAACCAGTAGTGCTATTGACAATATAATGAAAAACTCTCAATCAGAAATAAAAATTGTGATGCTGGGAAATTCCCTTACAGCAGGCGGAGGAAATTGGAATGCCCGACTGAATAGAAACGATACTCATAATGCCGGTCAAGGAGGATATACAACAGGACAGATGCTATGGCATATGGATAGAACTGTTATTGATGCGCACCCCAAAATATGTTTTGTGATGGCAGGTATAAATGATTTGTTCAACAATATAGCACCCGATGTTATATATCAAAATCAAATACAGATCATTAATAACTTAATAAAAAGCGGAATAAAACCTGTGATACTACTAACGCTTTATACACACAATAATCTATCTTTGGCTCAAAAGATAGATTATATCAACAATAGGATAATTAGCTATTGCGAGAAAGAGAATATCGACGTAATCAATTTGAATCCCCTCTTAGCTTCGGAACAAAGCCTAAAGGCAGAATATACAACAGATGGCACACATCTCACCGAGGCTGCATATCTCATATGGTCAAAAGAGTTGGTACGCTATCTTGCAATCAAAGGCATAAAGTAATTGTAAAACATCATTAGCTAATAAAAGCTTCAATATATTCTTCTCCTTTGACTATATTTATCTCAAAAGGAGAAAGTACATCTAATCGCTTCATTGTTTATTGTTTTATCTTATTTACTGCTATTAAAGTTTTGTAGCCGATAATATTTTCAAAATCTTTTCCGAGCATAATCATACCACCTTTAGTACCAATAAAGAAGATCGCAACCATTATCACAGGTTTTATTGGTTCTGCTGAACATGTCAAAATAATAACTTCTTTTGTAAGAACAATAAAAACATTGAAACCCGAAATACGTTATTTCTGTGATCCTGTTATGGGTGATATTGACAAACGGCAGTATGTGGGATCGGATGTTCCGAAATAGGTAAACAGTACTGAATGCAATAAATTATAATTCGATCTCAGAAATAAAACAAAAATGGTTAGAGAAATATGTGCAAAATAAAATATATTCGTACAGTAGGGCTTCTTGTTATAAAAAATAACAAGCTGCTCTTAGCATATAGTAATAATAAAAGAGCATGGTATTTGCCCGGAGGAAAAATTGAGACGGATGAATTACCTCAACAATCTTTAGTGAGAGAAATATGGGAAGAACTAACTCTCAAAATAGATGTTAAGTTGCTAAAATACTATTGCCATATTACTGCGCCTGCATATGGTGAAGATGAAAATCTGATAATGGAGCAAGATTGTTATTTATACGAACTACACGAAAATATATCGCCGAATAATGAGATCGGAGCTATCAAGTTTTTTGATAGTTATAGCTATGAACAGGAACCGGCACAAGTTATAGGTGTGCTTCAGATATTTAAAAGACTAAAGGCTGATGGATTAGTAAGCTAAAGAGAAGTTCTTATCAGAAAATACTGTTATTATAAAGAGATGAATGTACTAAATACAATATATTCTAATCGACAGCCTCGCACTTTTCTCTGACTACGGTATGTCCCCAGTTGTTTATCGCTTCGAGAGCAGGCACGAAGGTATGTCCAAATGGAGTGAGTTTGTATATGACTTTTATTGGAGGCTTTTCTCCATATACAGTTCTTGATATCAATCCCACTTCTTCCAGTTGTTTCAATTGGAGGCTCAATGTCATCTCGGTTATATCCGGCATTTCTTTTCGCAATTGGCTATAACGCTTTTCTCCATCTTTTAAGTAATATAATATCACTACTTTCCACTTTCCTCCAATCATATCCATTGCCAAACTGACTGTGCAATGGTACATTTTTCCATTAAATTCAATATTCTTTGCCATACCTCCAACCTATCTATTATGATAGTTATTGCAAAGGTAAATTACTATAATTAGTTTTGCAACTAAAATTATTATAGTATGGCATTACTTATTTTAGCTCATCCCAATTTTAATAAATCGATAGCAAATAAAACTATTGTAGAACGATTGCAAAAAAGTAATTTGGATATAGAAATTCGAAACTTGCACGCTCTTTATCCTGACTTTAGTATTGATGTGCAAGCCGAACAGGACGCTTTGTTGAGGCACAATACAGTCGTGTTTCAGTATCCATTTTACTGGTACAATATGCCTGCAATCTTAAAGCAGTGGTTTGACTATGTATTTGTTCATCAGTTTGCTTATGGTTCACAAGGTGACAAACTAAAAGGCAAGAATTTTGTGCCGAGTTTTACCGTAGGTGCATTTGAAGACCAGTATAGAACACATGAAAAGCATCATTTTCGGGTTTTAGAATTTTGTAAAAATATGGAACAGACAGCATATTTTGCACAAATGAATTACATTGACCCTGTATATTTTCATGGAACATCCGGTGTGTCCGGTTATGGTGAGTATGAAATAAAAGACAGGGCTGAAAGACATGCTGAAAAACTAATATCTCTATTATCTGAAATACAGTAAAAAAGTTTAGCAACTATATGCAAAATAGAGAATGACTCTTGTCAGGCCTATTACTTAAATCACATCTCATCGTGTAATAGAAAGCAAGTCAAGTAAGAGATATAAAGCTTCAATTATTATTGTAGAAAAAGTAATTAAAAATAATCAGAAAAATACGGTTGATTATCTGGTATTATTTGTTCTAGGACTTCAACGATATCATTATCTGCCTGAAGTCGTTCAATCCGATGCAGATATGAAGGACTACGATACGACATAAGCATAGTTGTCAATGTTTGAATATCGAGATATACAGGCTTACCTACAGCTTCACTTGTATGAGTAAGCCTGTCTTTATCATTTTTAACTAAGCCAAACGCTCCCCTATTCCATTCTGCGATCGAATCGGAAACTACAAAATGGAAAGGAGTAAATACATCCAGGTTTTTAAACGGAAAATTATTAAGAAATTCAACCACATCAACTATTCTAGCCATATAATAAGGTTCGATTGTCTCTTGTATCTGTCCATCATCCAAAAAGAAGTGAAGAGGATCATTCTTGTATATATTTCCTTGTACCTCTTCTATCATTGAGTAATGAGCATAGACAAAATTCCATAGGCCTATTCTTGCTTCTTGATTTAAATATATAATATCTTTGATATGAAATATATCTTCTTCTATCCAATATAAGATATATCCTTGCGGAATGTCATCTTTATCATAATAAACAGCCGCGGTTCTTTCCTCTTCATTTTCCCATCTCCAATATTCCTCCCACTCTTGTGTAGCTCGTATTAAAGCCCCGTGGTTGCTCCGTGCAAATTTATCATAGACCGAGATTACATCCGGATCATTTACAGATAATCTTTCAGCAAAGCCTTTTACCGCAATGTTTTTGGGTATCTGGCTATCTTTTATTGTAAAAGTCAAATGATCGGACATTATCTCCCACCCTTTACGCCGATAATAAGGGATAGAATAGGGATACAGATAAGAGATCCATTGACCTTTATTTTTCATTATTTGTAGACCTGATTTTATGAGATCATTCATCAATCCGAGGTTTGCATATTCAGGGTATGTGCCTACTCCTGTTAACCCTCCCATTGAAAATATTTTTCCATGAATATTTACTTGACAGGGATAAATGCATAATTGAGAGACTAGCTGATCATCATTAAACCATCCAATGACATCTGCATTCTTGAGAATGGGACGTTTAGACTTTACAATCTCGCCATCCTTATATCCACTTTGCTGGATATCGTTATTGGTTACCTGAAATACATAACGCAACAGTTCATTAAATTGGTCTATATATTCTAAGCCAAAAGGTTTTAAGATTAAACGCTCCCTTATTTTATTTCTTTCCATAACTGGAATTATGTTATTTATACAAAGATCTTAAGTCTTCTTATTTAACAGGATACAGAAAAAAAATGTTTACATTATATCTACACTGTAAGAGGACAGAAATAAATATTCCGATTTCTTTCCTTTAAACTTAGCCTAATTATCCCATTCTGCATTTACTAATATAGGAAAATGATCTGATGGAAATTTACCGATATTATAAGTATCAGTTAACATTCCCCATCTTTTTGTCTTAAAGTGTTTACTGAAATAGATATGATCCAATATTTCGTTGTTGCTTATAATAGCTCTATCTAAATTGTCTAATTCTTGAAGAGGCTTTCCCCAAGCATTATATGACGAGTTATTGGCATACGGTTGTTCAACATCATAATAGGTATCTCTTAAGACTCCCGAGTTATTAAGAAGCTGAGCCCAAGAACTATCCATTCCTCCATTTAGGTCTCCCATAAATATCACGGGATTATCCCCTACTATTTCTTTGATTTTTGTTAATATCAATTTACTACTTTCGTTGCGTGCATAATCTTTTTCATAATCATAATGAGCACTGAAAACGAAGAAGCTCTTACCTGATTTGATATCTTGTAATTCAACCCATGTACAAATACGATTGCAACAAGGAGCATCCCAACTTTTAGAAGGTACATCAGGGGTGGCAGACAACCAGAAGTCTCCATTACTCAGTAATCTGTATTTGTCTGTTTTGTAAAATATTGCGGAATGCTCCCCTTGTCCGTTACCGTCTCTTCCCTCCCCGTAATAATCATAACCGGGTAGAGCAACTTTCATATCCTTTAATTGATTAGGTAAAGCTTCCTGAGTTCCAAAGAAATCAAAATCGTGATACTGTACTAACTTTGCAATATACGGAAAGCGATCTTTCCACATATTACCCACATCGGATGAATTGTCATTTCTAACATTATACGTTCCGACATTAAATTTTTGTGCATTTAGAGTAAGGGCAGTCATGAATAATACTGCACTAATAAAAATTTGTTTCATTATTAAATTAATTTGAGAATTAAAGGTAATAAGTAAATATAATTTCTTGATGATATATTCTCAGATTATAACTTTCTATAACGGTTTATGCAATAGAACTGATGAAAAAACTTATATATCGATACATATGATAAACTATGTTATTATGAGTTGTAACCAATCATCAGAGTTGGTGCACTTGATACAAACTACACTTTTATCACTTAAATAAATGTAACAAATTCTCCATCTCAGCCCAATATATATGAGTATATCCTGCAATTACATTTTTGTAGCGTAATAGCTTTGTATCCACTGGAACTTCCTTTGCATTATACTGCTGTGTTATACTTTCCATGTTATTTTCAATATGTGAATAATGAAATTCGTGTCCTCTAACAACTATACTATTATATTCAAATTGACGGTATCCTAATTTAAGCTTCATGTTTTCCATTGAAGCCTTTTGCTTGAAAATATCTACCATTGGATATTCTATACCATCTTTATCTGCGATAGATGAAGACAGATACATCATTCCTCCACATTCTGCAAGAATATTACCTCCATTTTCCGCATAATCCTTAATAGCCTTATGTAGCAGTTTATTTTCGCTTAGCTGTTTTGCATATAATTCAGGATATCCCCCCGGAAAATAAACAAAATCTGACTTTGGCAAATATTTGTCTGTTAAAGGACTAAAGAAGGTCACCTCTCCTATTTTTCTTAAATATTCTATATTTTCATGATAAATAAAATTGAAAGCTTCGTCGGCTGCAACTGCTATTTTCAGATCCCGAGAAGAATGTTCTTTAATTCGCTGCGGTTGTGAATTTCCTAACTCAACTTGCGTATATGATAACAATCTATCAATATCAATATGTTTTTCTACAATTGATGCGGCAATATTAGCAAAGTCATCTAAAAGAAAATTTTGATCGATACTTAATCCCAAATGACGTGAAGGCACACTTAGATTTTCATTTTTAGGCAGATAACCTAGTGGAACTATACCAACATCATGGCAAGCATCCGAGAGAAATTTATAATGGCTCTCGGAACCAACATAGTTAAAAATTACTCCGATGACATTTATCTTTTCATAAAATTTTTTGAATCCATACAATAACGGAGCTGCTGAATATGCCATAGATTTGGCATTTATAACCATAACAACAGGGATATCCAATAATCCTGCAATTTCGGCACTACTTCCTTTCATTTTGTCATATCCATCAAATAGCCCCATCACTCCTTCTGTAATGCAAGCATCACTTCCTGATGCATATTTTGAGTACAGATATCTGACGTGATTCTCTGATGATAGGAATAAATCCAGATTGACAGATTTATTCCCAGAAGCCATATCGTGATATTTCGTATCTATATAATCAGGTCCGCACTTAAATGGTTGTACCTTAAGACCTCTATTCTTTAATGCTCTTAATAAGCCTAAAGTAACTGTTGTTTTTCCTGAACCCGAGCTTGGCGCAGCTATGAGAAAACTGGAAATCACTTTCATGAGTAATCTGGTTTTATTTTCAGCAAAAGTATAAAAAGCCATCAATGAAATGAATTTTACCAAGAAAATATATTTTTTAAGAATTCTTTTTAATCCTATTTTTTTTCAATTACCTTTGAAGCCGCTTAGGTGATGTATTCAGACATTCGTCTGTTGCATAAAAGGGAATTCGGTCAGAATCCGAAACAGTGCCCGCTACTGTGAATTCCATAAAATTTTGAGTATCACCACTGCCACTGTCACAATGATGGGAAGGCCTCTCAAAATGGAACAAGTCAGGAAACCTGCCTAGCATAAATTAATAGATATTCCCGGGGTCAGGAATATAATTAACTAACATTATACTTCTTTTTTAATGAAACTAAGAATTATGCTAACAGCATTGCTATGCTGTATTGCAAGTATTTCGTTCGCTCAGTTGAGCTTGCGCGGAAGAGTCGTTGATGAAAATGAAAAGCCGATCGCTGGCGCCAGCGTATGGATTGAGTACACAACCATTGGAACATCCACAGATTTGAAGGGTGAGTTTAGTCTTGAAAAAATCCCGGAAGGTAATAATCTTCTAAGAATTAGTGCACTGGATTATAATGGAGCTCGTGAGACAATAAACAGATCTAATGACAACATCCTTATTCGGATGAAACATTCACCTCTTAAACTGAATGAAGTAGTAGTAACAGGTACCGGCACAATCAACAAACTTAAAAACTCACCCGTTGCAATAGATGTTATTTCTCAGAGGGAACTCCAAAACACGAATATTCCTACATTCGAAAACGCTATGATTGCTCTGAATCCTTCCATGTCATTTACTCCTAATGCAATGGGATCGTACATGCAACTAAATGGATTAAGCAATAGATATATACTAGTGTTAGTTGATGGTAAAAAACTTGGTGGCGATGTCGGAGGTAACGTAGACTTGAATCGCATTGATATGGGAAATATCAAGCGGATAGAAATTCTGAAAGGAGCCGCTTCTTCTTTGTATGGTTCGGATGCAATAGCGGGAGTTATTAATATTATAACCAATAAACCAAAAGACTTAGTGAATTTTTCAACAGAGACACGCTTCTCAGAGTATGGGCAATTTACTCAAAATGCTAACCTATATCTGAATGTAGGGGGCTTCTCTTCGTCTACTTCTTTTCAGCGGAATCAGGCTGACGGATGGCAACTAAATAAAAAGGAAATAATAAACGATAAAGAAGTAGATACGGATAAACAAGCTATGTTACGCTTCTATTCCGATGTTTTTAGCCAACGTTTTGGTTATAAGGCGACAAAAGAATTGAGCATGTATGTAGAGGGAAGTCTTTTCGACAAAAAATTTAAACGCCCCGTAAGTGCTTATGGGTTCGATATGAAATACGTCGACTATTCGTTTGGTGCCGGTGCAAAGTATTTACTGAAAAATAATGGCTTGATTACATTAGACTGGAATACCGACCGTTTCGAATACTTTAAAGCTTATCTGAAAGAAACCAAAGACAAAAACGGTGTCACATTTATGCCCGGAGATGAAGAATTTGTGAGAAGGCAGAAGTACAATAATATAAATCTGAAAGGTACATTCAACGCCGGAAAGTTCAATAAAGTAACTGTAGGTTCGGAGTACAAGATAGACAACCTATATGCTCCGGCAGATAGCATCGGAGGTTCCAGAAATGTTTATACATTGGCTTTTTATGCTCAGGATGAAATAAATCTTTTCGGAAAGCTGAATATTGTTCCCGGGGTCAGATATATATACAATGAAACCTTCAAAAATAGGGTCACACCTAAAGTCAGCGCAATGTATACTCTTCATGATTTCAATTTCAGAGTATCATATGCTACAGGTTTCAAAACACCTGAATTGAAGCAGCTATTCATGAAAACTGAAGTTACGAGCAAAGGTAAAACTACTTTAAGTGTAGGGAATAAAGATTTGAAGCCTGAAAGTTCAAACTATTACTCTGTCAATGCTGAATATATAAAAGATTTCCTTTCATTGGCTGTTACTGGCTATATTAACAATCTGAAAAACAAAATCGATACTTATGAAATCGAATTAACACCCGAAGAAATAGCTGAAGGATATAATAAGAAATCATCGTATCATAATATCGGAAGATCTCGTATTCAAGGTGTAGACTTTACTTTTAATTCATACCTTGGTTATAACCTTACCTTAGGAGGAGGGTATAGTTATGTGAATGCCAAAGACCTAGATACAGGTAAGCGTCTTCAACGTATAAGTCGTCATACAGGAAATGTTAACCTGAATTGGTTTAAAGATTTCGGGTTATTCAAGTCAAATTTTAATTTAAACGGACGCTTGCAAAGCCGTAGATATTATGACGATGGTGATGATGCACGTGCTTATCAATTATGGAACTTTGCTACACGTCATACATTCAAGAGTATAAATGGTCTTGTGTTTGAACCGGGTTTAGGTATTGAAAATATCTTTGACTTTGTAGATGATAAACCTTTCAACCGCAATTATGCGACTTTATCACCCGGACGTACATTTTATGCCAGCCTGAAAATTAAGTTTAGTAAGTAAGCATGTTTATGAAATCTTCAAACTTATTATACCTTTTTGTTTTCTGCTCAACTCTTTATTCCTGTTCTTCGATCGGGAATAAGGAGAATGAAAATGTTGAAAAATATCAGCTAAGACATGCTCGTGGATTCAATGTAGAACAATATGAAGATTACAAATTGGTAACCGTACGTGACCCTTGGGATACTGTGCGCACTCTCTATCGATATATATTAATTGATCGTGATAAAGAAATTCCGAAGAACCTGCCTGAAGGAACTATAGTAAAAGTACCATTGCAAACTGTGATCGCTTTTTCTACGATTCAATGTAGTATGTTGCAAGAAATAGATGAACAGCATCGTATAACAGGGGTCTGTCAGGCCAAATATATAGACCTGCCTTATATCCAAGAACGATTGAAAGCCGGAAAGATTATAGATTTGGGAAGTATGCACAAACCGGATGTTGAACAATTAATCAATCTGATGCCATCTGCACTTATTGTATCAGCGATGGAAACCGGCATGGGCTATTTGGATAAGTTAAGAATTCCTATCATTGCTACTACTGACTATATGGAAGATACTGCTCTCGGTCGTGCCGAATGGATACGCTACCATGCATTGTTTTACGGAAAAGAAGCGCTAGCCGACTCGCTTTTCCAAGAAACAGAACGCAGATACAATGAAATAAAAGATAGGGTAAAGAATTCATCTAATAAACCAACAGTATTCAACGACCTGAAATTTGGTAAAACATGGCGGATTGCTGGAGGAAAAAGCTATCTGGCAAATCTGATACGTGATGCCGGAGGCGAATACGTTTGGAATGATGATAATTCAACCGGATCGACACGCTTGTCTGCCGAAATGGTACTCGACAAAGCAGGATTGGCTGATATCTGGCTGTTGAAGTACAACCGAGAAGAAGATTTCACATATAATAGGCTGAAACAAGAAGATAAAATATATGCCCAGTTTGGTGCTTTTAATAAAAAACAGATATGGGGATGTAATACCGGCAAAGTCCATTATTTTGAGGATTTGCCGATCCATCCCGATTCTATATTGAAAGACATGGCAAAAATATTTCATCCGAATTTATTCACAGATAATAAATTAAGCTATTTCAAATCACTAGATGAATAGATATTATGAAAGGGATTTTACTATATATTATGATACTATTTACCACTGTTGCAACATTTGCACATAGTGGAGGTAGTTACGAGCATTCTGATATTTTTAAAAGTATGCAGGCAGACGATAAAGCAGCTATTCTCATAGTTCACTTTGGTACTACTCATGACGATACTCGCGAACTGACAATAGAAGCATTAAATAATCAGGTGAAACAAGTTTTCCCTTCTATTGAAGTAAGAGAAGCATACTCTTCACGTATTGTTATCAAAAGGCTTTCGGAACGTGGTATCTATAAAGTGAATCCATTAGATGCTTTAAAACAACTTCATACTGATGGATACACACATATATTAATACAGTCTTCCACTGTTATCGATGGAGTGGAAATGGAATCTTTGTACAAGAATGTAGAAGAAGTGAGCGGACTGTTTAAGGATGTACGTATAGGTACGCCATTGCTTTATTCTCCACAAGACTACGAAGATGTTATAAAAGTCTTAACCGCAGAAAATAAAAAAGATGTAGCCTATATATGGGTAGGACACGGGACTTATGATGCTACAACAGCCCAATATGCAATGCTCGATTATATGCTTAAAGCCAAGGGACATACAAACTACTTTGTTGGAACTGTAGAAGGCTATCCTGAATTTGATGATGTTTTAGCACAATTAAAGGCTTCGGGCTTGAAAGAGGTTGTTCTTATGCCATTTATGTTTGTAGCCGGAGAACATGCAAAGAATGATATTGCCGGAGATTGGGTCGAAAATCTTAAAAAAGAAGGTTTATCTGTAACCGAAAACCTTCAGGGGCTAGGAGAAAACCCTAAAATCAGGAAAATATATTTATCTCATCTACAATTTATAACTACTCATCGTAAAATCGATATAATGGAGAAAAAATCCATATATGAAAAAACGGGAGAAAAGATAACACCTGAATACTAAAGGTTTATCAAAACTAATATTTTTTACTAATATTTATGAAACGTATACTTTATATAATAATTATCATAATAGTTTCCGTAAATACTTTTGCACAGAACAAAAGTATGACCGATACTGTATATTCTATCCAGGAAGTTGAGATACTGGGTGCATCCAAAAAGAAAGTAGAGATAGGAAAGCTGAATGTTCCTTTACAATATCTACCAATGTCTGTAAGTACTGTTTCTTACAAAGATCTCGAAATAAGAGGAATCTCAAATATTGAAGATGCTGTGAAATTTTTACCTGGTGTAAGAATGAACACCAGCTATGGAGCCTTCCAGACGCTCTATGTACGAGGTATGACTTATACACCTATTATGATTGATGGGGTTAGAGATGAGCGTACTATGATAAATTCGTATCCCTTTTCTGATCTTACCAATGTAGAATCTATGGAACTTTTGAAAGGGCCAGCTTCTGTATTGTATGGGCACTCTGTATTGGGAGGAGTATTGAATATTGTAAGGAAATCTCCTACACCCCAAACTGTAGTTAATATGAAAATGTCGTATGGCAGTTGGAACAACAAGCAGGCAAATCTGGATTTCGGAGGTAACCTTGCCGGCCCGCTGAATTACCGTGCAAATTTTAATTATAGCGATCAGGATGGATGGCGTGCTACAGGTAACAAGCGGCTTTCCGGATATTTAGCTCTTGGTGCAGATATCGATGCGACAAGCAAAATTGATGTAAGAGTTAGTTTTCATCGCGACTGGTATGGTACTGAAACAGGACTTCCTCCTGTAATGATGGCCGATATATATAATGCTGATGGTACTCTTTACTTGAAGGCAGGGCAGGAAATCCCCAGATTAAATGAAAAGAAGAGATATAATAATGAATCTGATTTTCTTAAAAACAACGGATGGGATATCTCTGGAAAGTATGAGAAAAAATTTAGCAAGTCTATGAAACTAACAAATTATTTATCATACAAGTACGATGACATAAATTATCTGGGAACAGAAGAGCTCAGCTATCTGTATAGTATGGATCCTGTATATAAACATTATATAGGTAATGGCACTTCTAAAATGTATATCAATCTCGACTCTGTTCAGCTTACATATCCTTTGCGTTTTTCTCATATAGCTAAAACTTTAGGTAATCAACTAGAATTATCCGGCGATTTTTATACAGGGAATATCAAACACAATTTCATAGGAGGCTATTCATTTTCTCAAATGTTTCGCAATTCATATACAGGATATAATAATGCTCCAGAAAACGATAAATTCAATAGCGAATATGATATTTATGGCCCCGGAATATATTCTGTTATAGCTGTAAACAACCCTCAGAGCATGGGGTATATGAAATCAAAGTTTAGTAAAGCAATTATAACCAAAGATTATACACACGGAATCTATTTTCAGGATTTAATAGAGTTTCACGAAAAATTCAAATTATTGCTGGCTGCAAGATATGATATGTACAAATATATGCGTACAGGGGCAAATACTTATGATGGCATACGTGAATATCACAAATCAGAGCAAACTCCATATAGTATTGCGACCAATTCTGCATTTACATACCGTGCCGGAATGGTATTTCTACCTATATCTGAGCTTTCTATTTATACATCGGTAGCATCATATTTTCGTCCTTCTCGTACATTCCCTGCTGCAAATACAATTTATCTGAACAAAAATGGTAGTGAAATAGATATTGAAAGAGGAAAAGGGATCTTCGATCCGGAAAAAGGTTATCAGTTTGAAGCAGGTACCCGATATACTTATAAAAGCATTTTACAGGCATCAGCCAGTGTTTTCTACATTCGTAAGAATGATGTTGTAAGAAGTTTCGGACGGTTAAGTGTCGGCTCAGATGCAAACGGAACTCCTGTAATGAAGTCAATCATTGGACAGGTAGGAAGTGAAGAATCCAAGGGATTCGATATTGAAGTGGCTATTACGTCAACTCATTTTTCTTCTTTCAATTTGGGATATTCTTATACAGATACAAAAACTCTTGATATACAACCCAACAAGTATGTAAGCATCGATACCCAGAATATAACATTGGTTCCTCATAATACATTTTATGCATACGGAAGTATTGTTGTTCCGAAAGGAATTTTCAGAGGTTTGTCATACAACCTGAGCGTATCTTTTATGGATAAGGTATATACGAATTATGCTAAAAGTATGTCTTTCTCATCGTACTGGCTGACAGATATGGGTATTTCTTATCCTTTAAAAAACGGTATAAGACTTTCGGGAAATGTAAATAATGTATTTGATAAGAAGTATAGTAATCAGGCTGTCTATGGTACACAACGTGTTCCGGGCATGCCTCGTAATTTTATGCTATCATTGGCATATAGCCTTAGATAATTATGTTGAAAAGAATATTATACTCTACACACAGAATACTGGGGACTATTCTCAGTATTCTGTTCGTTGTTTGGTTCCTGTCCGGATTTGTCATGATTTATCATACATTTCCTCGTGTATCCAATATCGATAGATATGCACATATGGATATCCTACCCCCGAATATTCTATCTCCAGATTCAGTTGTAAAATGTTTACTTGAAGGAACAACATTCTCTAAACTCTCGCTAAGATCGTATGCCGGAAAAGCTTTTTTTGAAAGCATGTCGAGAGAAGGCACTGCCCAAATATGTGCGAATAGTGGAGCAGTATCGAATAAGATAAAAATAACACCATCTTTTCCTCAGATAGAAGAGTATGCTAAAAAATGGTCTAATGCAGATATTGTAAAAGTAGATACTCTTCGCGAACTTGAACAATGGATTCCTTTTAGCTATCTAAAAAAAGATTTTCCTATTTATAAGTTCTATTTTGGAGATCAGGATAAACATCAACTTTATATCTCTTCGCAAACAGGAGACGCATTGCAATTTACGAATAAAGATAATCGTTTCTGGTCATGGCTGGGTGCAATCCCACATTGGGTATACTTTACTTCATTAAGGCAAAATACAAAACTCTGGACTAATGTTATAACTTGTTTATCCGGCATAGGCTGTTTGGTCTGCATTGCAGGTATTATTATAGGTATACGTTCGTACATCATACAGTATCGTAAAAAAAATAAATGGGGAAGCCCATATCGAAAAATTGCATATAAATGGCATCATATCATGGGCTTTGTTTTCGGGATATTTGTTTTCACGTTTATATTTAGTGGAATGATGTCTTTAAACGATGTTCCTGATTGGATTGCGAAAGTGCACAATCCATCTATTGAGGAAAATATGCTTCTACCCCACCCTGTTATTCTTCAGGACTACAAACTGAATGTTCAAAAAGTTGTAGAGGCTTATTCGGGAGAGATAAAGAGTGTAGAATGGGCGTATTTCGGACAAAAACCATTATACAAGATTATCGTAGGAAAGAAACTGTTAACAATAGATGCTTCGGAAGATAGTCTTAAACTTTTAAATCTTAAAGAAGTAGATATAAAAGGTTATATAGTTCAGACGCACAGTGAGCCGATGAAAATATCATTAATGAGCAAATATGATAACTATTACGTTGGCTTAACAGACCATCTGCCATTACCTGTATACAAAGTGGAGATTGCTGATGCTGATAAAAGTACTTATTATATTAATCCTAAAAATGGGAATATTCGATATTTTAATACCAACAGTAAGGTTCACAAATGGACTTATCAGGCATTGCATAGTTACAAAACGGGATTCTTTGCAAAACATCCTATTCTGTGGAACATTACAATGTGGATAACATTGATAGGCGGTACATTCGTTTCTATTACGGGGGTATGGCTGGGGATAAAATATATTATAAGAAAAGTAAGGAAGTTTAAGAAATCTCATTGTGTCAAAGAAAAAGATGATAAATCATTTTAATATGTTAACAGGAAAAATAATAGTTGCAGGGATAGGCCCGGGGGAAAAAGAAGATATAACCCCGGCTGTATTGGATGCTATTCGTATATCGGATGTGATTGTAGGTTATAAATACTATTTTCAGTTTATCGAAGATATTATTAAGCCCGAGAGCCTCTGTATTGATACAGGTATGAAAAAAGAAAAGGAACGGGCTAAAGAAGCTTTCCGATATGCAGAGCAAGGCAAAACGGTCTGTGTAATCAGTTCGGGAGATGCCGGTATTTACGGAATGGCTCCGCTTATTTATGAGATGAAGAAAGAGAAACAAAGCTCGATAGAGATTGAAGTCTTGCCGGGTATTAGTGCTTTCCAAAAAGCCGCCGCTTTATTAGGTGCTCCTATAGGACACGATTTCTGCATCATTTCACTATCCGACCTAATGACGCCCTGGGATAGAATAGAAAAAAGAATTATAGCCGCAGCTTCTGCTGACTTTGTTACAGCAATCTATAATCCAAAGAGTAATGGACGCTACTGGCAGATAAACCGCCTGATAGAATTATTCAGAAAGGAGCGTTCACTCGAAACACCAATTGGCTATATCCGTCAGGCCGGACGTGACGAACAGCAAATTAAAGTGACAACTCTGGGTAAGTTTGATCCCCAAGAAATAGACATGTTTACCATTGTCATTATCGGCAATTCCCAGTCTTATATTTTTGGTGAAAATCACATTGTAACACCCCGTGGATACTACAGAGAAGAAAAGAACGAAGATGTAGGCATCGGACAGGATATAATGATACGCAGTTTCCGTACTATCGAAAGTGAATTGAAGAATAAGAACATTTCATTAGATAAGAAATGGGCTTTACTTCATGCTATTCATACGACAGCTGATTTTGATATGGAAAATATCCTATATACGGATGCAAGAGCGGTTGAAAAGCTTCATTCTGAATTTGTAAATGGTAACGTAAAGACTATTATTACTGATGTTACGATGGTTGCCTCGGGGATTCGCAAAGGGGCTTTGGAGCGATTGAGTATAGATGTAAAATGTTATCTGCATGACGAACGAGTGGCTGAATTGGCTAAGCTGAAAGGTATAACTCGTACACAAGCAGGTATTCGTTTGGCTGTGGAAGAATATCCTAATGCTCTCTTTGTATTCGGAAATGCACCGACTGCGCTGATGGAACTATGCGAACTAATACGAAAAGATAAGGCAAAACCTGCGGGAATAATAGCTGCTCCCGTTGGCTTCGTCAATGTATGTGAATCAAAGCATATGGTCAAGCCTTTTACCGATGTGCCCAAGCTAATAATTGAAGGACGTAAAGGTGGAAGCAATCTGGCTGCAACATTAGTAAACGCCATTCTTACTTTTGATGATGCGGAACAATTAAAACCGGGAAGAGACGTATAAAGTAATAGGTATGAAATTCTATGTAATAGGTATAGATGATAATCAAAGCCAATATTTCAACCCTGAGATACTGAATATTATTAATAACCATTCTGTTTTTTCAGGAGGGGCAAGACATTATGAGATTGTTAAGTCTCTTTTGCCCGAAGGCTCATCCTGGATAAGTATAACAATACCTTTATCTACTGTTTTTGAGCAATACAGTAAGTATAAAGAAATTGTAGTTTTCGCTTCAGGTGATCCTCTGTTTTTTGGCTTTGCAAATACAATTCAACGAGAGATACCGGATGCAGAAATTGTTCTTTATCCGTTTTTCAATTCCTTGCAATTATTGGCACACCGTTTACTGATACCTTATCAGGATATGCATATTGTCTCACTAACAGGTCGAGCATGGGATAAATTCGATGAAGCCCTAATTCTGGGATATAATATGATCGGTGTACTGACAGATAATAAAGAGCATACTCCATCTGCGATTATTCAACGAATGCTTGACTATGGATATAATAATTATAAGGTAAGTATTGGGGAATTGTTGGGAAATAAAGAAAAAGAGAAGGTTACAACATGGGAACTAAAAGATATTTTAGATAAAAAATTTTCATTTCCTAACAATCTTATTCTACAAAAGACAACCAGCCATTACCGTCCTTTGGGTATTCCTGAAAATGATTTCTATCTTTTGGATGGACGCGCAAAAATGATAACCAAAATGCCTATACGCTTGTTGTCTCTTAGTCTGTTGGACTTGAGAGATAGATCTGTCTTTTGGGATATCGGATTTTGTACAGGTTCTGTCTCTATCGAAGTAAAGATGCAGTTTCCACACCTTAAAGTATTAGCTTTTGAGAAGAGAAAGGAAGGCAAAGAGTTGATAGAAAGTAACTCCTACAAATTTGGTACTCCTGGTATTCAATCTTTTATAGGAGACTTTACGGATATAGATATTACAGCTCTGCCAACACCCGATGCGGTATTTATAGGAGGGCATGGAGGTAAGATGAACGAGATAATGAGAGGGGTATCTACTGTTCTCAATCCTGAAGGAGTGATTGTTTTTAATTCCGTATCGGTAGATAGTAAAGAGATGTTTCTTCAAGCTATAGAAAATAACAATCTGCAATTGGAACAATGTATTGCTATCAAAGTTGACGACTTTAATACGATAGAAGTAATGAAAGCTAAAAAATATCAAAATGAAGAATGCTATAATATTAACATCAGAAAGTAGTTTGCAAATAGCTAGAACTATTCAAAACGAACTAGAAAAAACTGTAATATTCACCAAAGCCGACATTGAAGGAACAATTCAGATATCATCTATAAGTGGTTGTATAAGTGATATTTTTGATAAAGTAGAATCAATTCTTTTTATCGGAGCAATGGGAATCTGTGTGCGGAGTATTGCTCCATATATAAAAGATAAGCATACCGACCCTGCCATTGTAAATATAGATAGTACCGGAAAATATGTTATCTCTGTTCTTTCAGGTCATGTAGGAGGAGCAAATGACTTGACTCAACGTATTGCTCATATATTGGGGGCTGAGGCTATTATTACTACTCAGAGCGATAATACCAACTTGTGGGCATTAGATACCCTTGGCGAAAAATATGGATGGACAACAGCTTCAAATACTGCTGATTTCAATGAGCCATTGACTACTTTTGTCAATAAAAAAACGACAGCTCTTCTACTGGATATAAATGATGAAGGAACTCAATATCTTGAACGCACAGTCCCTGAACATGTAAAGTTATATTACAACTATAAGGATATTAATCTATCTGAATATAAGCTTCTAATCGCCGTTACACCTTATCTCTACCCGCAAACAGATATTCAGACAATTTATTATCATCCGAAAGTTTTACACCTCGGTGTAGGTTGCCGTAAGGAATGTAATCCTATCGGTATCAGTGAATATATAGCAGAAGCCTTAAATAAAAACAATATAACTATAGTTTCTATTAAAGATATTTCATCGATAGATATAAAGAAAGATGAACCTTTGCTGGAAGTACTTCAATCTCATTTTAAAAATATTCCTGTAAATATTTACACAGCAAATGAATTGAGGGATATTGAAGTTGCTAATCCTTCCAAAAAGGTTGAAGAAGTAACAACAGTGGCAGGTGTAGCTGAATCTTCGGCTATAAAAAGTGCAGGCGGAGGCTATCTTATATTAGAAAAACAAAAGGGAAAACTAAGCGATGGAAATGACTTCACATTTGCTATAGCAATAGATAGAAAGGCTATTCGTCAGGGGCATATTGAAATTGTTGGAGCAGGTCCGGGTGATCCTGATTTAATTTCAGTAAAAGGACGTCATTTCCTGGAAGCAGCCGACTTGATTCTATATGCGGGAAGCCTTGTACCTGTAGAACTGACTTATTGTGCTAAGCAGGGAGCGACAGTGCGGAGTTCTGCTTCTATGGATTTAGAAGAGCAGTTTGAGATAATGAAAAAGTTTTATGATAAGGGTAAACTCATTGTCCGTTTACATACGGGAGATCCGTGTATTTATGGTGCTATTCAAGAGCAAATGGCTTTCTTCGATAAGTATAATATGTCCTACCATATTACACCCGGCATATCTTCTTTTCTAGCTGCTGCCGCTGCCTTAGAATCTCAATTTACTATACCGGAAAAGGTACAGACAATCATTCTGACAAGAGGAGAAGGAAGAACTCCTATGCCGGAAAAAGAAAAGTTACATTTGCTGGCACGTTCACAAAGTACAATGTGTATTTTCTTGAGTGCATCAGTTGTAGATCAGGTTCAGAAGGAACTTATGGAACATTATCCACCCGAAACCCCTGTTGCGGCTTGTTATAAGCTGACATGGAAAGACGAAACGATATACCGTGGAGAATTAAAGGACTTAGCTAAAATTGTCAAAGGAAATGGACTAGCCTTGACAACAATGATAGTTGTAGGAGAAGCTATCGGAAATCGTCAGGGATTGTCTAAACTTTATTCACATCAGTTCAAACACTTGTTTCGGTCTTAGATAAAGTTCATTGCTTGATATTACCGAACTCATCAATTAATAAGATATCTAATGTGCCATTGGGAAATAAAGGAATACATACCTGATGGCATCTTCTTACTATCAGTGAAAAGAATGTAGCTTCTGTTTCGGCAATAACATCCCATAACTGTCGTGCCATGGTGATCTGTTGTATAGCGTCTATTGTAATTTCAGAACAACCGGCTTCTTTCGCTAATGTCGAAATAAACTCCTTATTCATAATTACTTTTTTGCTAT
>POVV01000481.1_pt1 | contig 25088 bp, 25 predicted proteins | sample 1560271 | NCBI WGS metagenome assembly POVV01 (sample SAMN08337232, study PRJNA429181) | Bioreactor metagenome, whole genome shotgun sequencing project. | biome: cows' rumen and soil; feature: anaerobic; isolation source: anaerobic chemostat enrichment culture, galacturonate as sole carbon... | reverse complement strand
CACCTTACTGCTTTAGGACATGTTTCCCGTAAAATGGTTAACATTATTTTTGCTGTTCTCCGTAACAACACCCCTTATTCACCAGCTATTTGATTTCTTCTCTTGACATTCTTTTATAGCCGGTCTCTTATAGCAACTTTCAATCAGCAATTCTTATTGAAGAAGGATGCAATCGAAACTGCACCCTTCTTCAGATGAATGGAGCTATTTTCCTGTTGCCTGTCTCTTACAGCTCGTTTTCCGAACGGGCAATCAGCTCATCCTGGATATTGCCGGGCAAATCGGTCCAGTAGGCGCTGTAGCCGGCGACACGCACCATCAGGTCTGTGTATTTCTCAGGCTCTTTCTTCGCCGCAATCATTTCTTCACGGTCCAGAACGTTGAACTGGATGTGCTTGCCTTTGTAATCGCTGAAGTAGGTCTTGATCAGCGCAGCCAAGTTTGCCGTACCGGCTTCACCCTTCAAGGTGGCCGGGGTAAATCTCATATTGAACAAAACGCCATAGAGATCGTGCTGGTCAATACTGCCTGCCGACTTGATAACAGCCGACGGGCCGTTAACGTCGGTTCCTTGTCCGGGAGAGACAGCGCCGTCAGCAAAGGAGGTTCCCGCTTTACGACCGCAGGGCAGTGCCCCAGTCTTGGCACCTGTACCGCCATGGAAACCGATAGAATGCGGGGAAACCTCATAGTGACCACCGTCAGTAGCGGGTTGGTTGTGCCAAATTTCTTTAAGCCAATCATATACATCTGATAACAACTGATCAACTTCCGGTATATCATTGCCGTACTTCGGCATAGCCAGGCACTTGGCGCGCAGATCTTCGTAACCTACCCAGTTCGCGCGCATCGCATCCAGCATTTCCTGCGGGGTGCAGATCGGATTCTCGCCAAAGATGCCGTGTTTGATGACATATAATTCATTGGCTACGTCCTGCACAGCCACAGGCACGATATACATGCAGCTATCGGCATGCTGAGCGCCGCCCAAGCTGCAAACCCGGCCGCGTTTGATGCAGTCATCCGTATAGGCAGACATCATCATATCCGGGAAGCTGTCACCATGCTGGAGTTTGCAGGCGCGTCCGCTGGCGGTGCTGATGTCAGCCCAGTGCTTAATCATCGCCTTATAAGCTGCGACAAATTCTTCGTAACTGGTCATCTTGGTGAAATCACCAGTTTGGGGCCCTAACTGCGAGTTAGAAATATAGTCCCAGCCGTTATACATGGTGATTTCAAGGATTCTGCCATAGCTGGTGACCAGCGGCCAGATCGAGCTGGTCTTACCGGGAACCGTATGCAGTGTGCAGCCGCCGAAAGCGTAATTGCGCGCTTCCTCAATGGTGTAACCGCGGGCAAGCAGATACTGAATGCTGGATTCGTCATTAAAGAAGGCGGGGAAGCCCATGCCCATCTTCACTACTTCCAGCGCACGCGCCATGAATTGGGGATCGATCCGGGTATGCCAACGCACAGAGATCGTCGGATGGGTGGTCCGTACCCGTGCGGCCGCGTCAACAAAAGCGAAGGATAGCTCATTGGTGGCATCTCTGCCTGTCTTGGGATCCACGCCGCCGATGACGCAGTTATGGAAATGGGATTCACTGCTCAGATTCGGAGTCATCACATCCGGCCAGAACTGACGCTTGCCCATAATTTTAACCCGGAAGCACTCAAATAATTGAACAGCATATTCATAGTCGATTCTGCCGTTAGCGACATCAGCCTTATACCCCGGATACAGGATTTGGTCTATGCGGCCATAGCCCATGCCATAGGTACGGGTATCATAGAAGCACATTAATATCCCAAAGACAAGCGATTGCAGTGCTTCCTGGAAGGTTTCAGCCGGATATTCCGGAACACGGTTGCAGACACGGGACATCTCTTCCAGCTCAGCCTTACGAACCGGGTCTTGCTCCTTAGCAGCCATTTCGGCAGCGAGATCGCGATACCGATGAGCGTAATCAATACCGCCCAGCAGCATTTCCTTAAGCCCCATCCAGAACTCATGGCGCCGATAGTCTTCATAGCTGGTTATCACAAGGTTTGCAAGCTGTTCGTCGACATCGGCGATTAAGCCGCGGACGCCTTTTTTCACGAGCCGGTTGAGATCGGGGCAGTTCCAGGCCTTTTCGGCAAACATCTCAGAAACGGTGTTGACGATCCAAGAGCCGGCCTCACCGATTTTATGCTCAAACGCGGCATGCTCTGGTCCCAGGAACTTGAGCCATGTTTCTTTACCGCCTGTTTCTCTGAAATATTCACCAATCGCTCTGCCTTGCTCCATTTGTTCTTCGGATTCCCATTTGAAGAACCCTTTACGGCCTTCCACACCGTAATTGTCAATGTAATCCACTATCCAGAGGGCGGCTAAATCGGGGAAAAACTCGGGACCCATCGGTTTGGCGCTGAAATCGCCGCAAAGTAATTGATGGTCATCAATGCGAATCGGCATCTCCCGGAGAATCTTGCGAATAGTATGACCGCGCCTGCGGAATAAATGGTACCCTTCGGTCTCTTTATAGCCATCAACCAAAAGCTGAGCACGGGCCATCGACATGCTTTGCGTATAACGCAAGGGATTTAAGACTTCCCACATGACATTTCCACGTGATTTGTCCTTATATTGATTGTACTGAACTTTTTGAGCGTTTCCCATATTTCTCGTCACCTCATCATTTTATTTGTATTGTTCATAATCCTTGTGCCTCATCCGGCGATAACCTGTAGTATATCGCTGGTCTTTTTGCCGCCAGGCTTCGTTGGCGTCGGCTTGCATATTTACGATATGCGCACCTCCTCCGCCTCGCCTGACCACAAAAATCCTCTACGCTCTACTTCAGTTTTCTACCGGATGAGGCACTGCCCCCTAGCCTTCATCAGTCCTCCCTTCTGTTTTTTAAATCTTTCCGGCACTCCCCTTCCTGTGCTTCTATCCCCTGCACCACCCTTTCCTGATCTTTGCCTAAACTGGATACGTCAATCCACTCTGTACTATTCAGACTGACGCGATAATCGCTTGGAGTTCCCTGACATACTCATCCGACTGGCGCTGGTAGCTGGGGCAAGCCTCGTTACCCAGACGCAAATATTTGTCTTCTCCCAGATTGTTATAGGCAAGTAGTTCCAGATGCCCGGCAGGATTAAGACCCAATTCATCCCGGATGAACCGTGCGGTTGCCTCGATATCTTCCGGGCTGTCATTAAAGCCCGGGATAAGCGGTGTCCGGAAATGGATCCACTTGTTCTCCTTGACCAGGTTTTTCGCATTTTCCAGGATACGCTTGTTGGATACGCCTGTTCCCTGTTTATGTTTTTCGTCATTCATGCATTTGAGGTCATACAAGATGTAATCCGCATGATCTGTGATCTGCTTGACGGTTTCCCACGGAAAGGCTCCGGAAATTTCAACACAGGTGTTGATTAAATTCTTATGGGCGGCCTTCAACAGCGCTGTCGTAAATTCCGGCTGCGCTTCACAGTCCCCGCCTGATACGGTTATGCCACCGCCCGAATTTTGATATAAGCTGTAATCGCTGACGACCCGCTTCATGACCTCAGCAACAGTCATCGCCTGGCCTTCGATTTTGCGTGTCCCTGCCAGACAGATGCCCGGTTTGGCACAAGCGCCGCAGGCTGTACACAGCTTGCGGTCAACTGTCAGCCGGCCGTCGACAATACTGTTGGCTTGCTGGGGACACGCTTCGATACAGCGACCGCATACGGTGCATTTATCCTGGCGGAACATGAGGACCGGCCGGATGCTCTGGGATTCGGGATTCTGGCACCAGAAGCAGCGCAAGGGGCATCCCTTCAGAAATACCGTAGTGCGAACACCAGGTCCATCATGGGTAGAATAGCGCTGGATATTATAAACTTGCCCGACCAGGCCGCCATTCTCTGCAAAGTCCATTACAATCTCCTCCTTAATTCCTAGATAGTTTAGTAGTACAAAAACTCCCAGGCGTGGCGTGCGAAGCAATCTGTCTATGTGGTTAAGTGTATTGTAAAGAAAATTCACGCTGATTTTTACTGCAAATTGCAGGAATATTTATTTTATTTTTCAGATTTCTGTGAATATCTGCAAATTGCAGTTAAGGAAAGCTTACAGAAAATTTAAAATGAATCTGTATAACTACATAGGGAAATTAGGGGGTAAAACTTTTGACACAGCAAGCCATCGAAGCAAATATTCTCGGTACGGAAAATATCAATAAACTGATTCTGAAATTTGCCACACCGACAATTCTCTCCATGCTCACTGTTTCACTGTATAATCTGGTCGGTCAAATTTTTATTGGGCACGCGGTCGGTTATCTGGGAAACGCCGCGATTAATGTTGCCTTCCCTATTCACAGTATTGTCATGGGGTTTGCCTTGTGGATCGGTGATGGTACCGCCACCTATATTGCAATGAATCTCGGCGCAGGACGCAAGGAAGAGGCTGACAAGGCGATAGCCCAAAGCGTGATTCTGCTCAGTATGATCTCAGCCATGACCGTAGCATTAGGCTATCTATTCATGGAGCCACTCCTTTACCTATCGGGCTGTACCCCTCTCATGCTGCCTTACGCCGTAGAATATACCAAGTACTTCCTATTAGGTATGCCATTCCTCATTTTTGCTTGTGGCATGAATCCCAGCATCCGTGCTGACGGCAATCCCCGCTATGCTATGTTTGCGATGATGGCAGGCTGCCTGCTCAACCTCATCCTTGAACCAATTTTTATCTTTGGCTTGAATATGGGACTGGCGGGAGCTGCCATTGGTACGGTGATCAGCCAGCTATTTTCAGCGATACTGGTACTTACCTATTTTTCAAAGCTCAAGACGTTCAAGTTCGAACGAAAAAATATCCGCTTGCATGGCAGGCTGCCGCTGACGGTCATGAAGCTTGGCCTTTCCTCATTAACGCTGAATTGCTGCCAAATCGTCAATGTACTGATCATCAATAATTTATTGGTTTATTACGGTGCGCTGAGCAGCTTAGGCGCGGAAGCTGTATTTGCCGCTATGGGGGCAGCGCAAAAGGTCGCCTTTATCTCAACCAATGTAACCAGCGGAATCGGCATTGGCTCACAGCCGATCATTGCATTTAACCGCGGCGCCCTCAATTTTGACCGTGTGCGCGAGTGTTATTTTGCGGCTCTCAAGCTGGCTGTCGCATTTTCCGCTGTCGCACTGATACTGACCCGCATTTTCCCCGCAGAGATCATGCGTATCTTCGGCGATGACACGCCTGGATTCATGACCTTTGGGATTGCTGTGTTGAAGATCTGGATGCTGACGATCATGCTGGCTGCTTTTCAGGATGTTTCTACAAGCTTTTTCCAGTCTATCGGCCGCCCTTTCCTGGCAATGACCATCCCGCTGGCCCGCCGCATTCTGCTGATCCTGCCGCTGTCCTACTTCTTTCCTAAATATTGGGGAGTTGTCGCCATCCTTTGGGCCGGTCCGGTAGCAGATGTTGTTGTTTTTATCGTCATCCTCGCCCTGCTGCGCAAATCCTTCCGTGAAATGCGCGACGGCAGCTTTAGCAAAGACACTGTTTAAATTAACGACCTTTTGGAAAAAGGTTAAGGAACGAAAAACGGACTGCATCATGATTGCTATACGATATAAAGGGAGGAAAAATAATGGAATTAGCCGATTTCTATGCCGGGTTAGACAGTCTGTTTAGTCAAAAGAATATCGCCGCAGCGGAGAATTATCTTGCCTGTCATCTGACAGCAGCCAAAAACTGCGGGAATGCCGCTTATCAACTGGCTGTACTTAATGAACAAATAGGGTATTACCGGAGCTTAGGCCAGTTTCCAGAGGCCTTCACAGCCTGTGAGCAGGCTATGGCCATCATAGCCGCGCCGGATTTCACGGACAGCATTACCGCCGCTACGACGATGCTAAACACCGCCACCGCCTTGCACGCCGGCGGCCGCAGCAGCGAAGCGTTGGAAATGTACGGCGAGGTAGAGAAAATATACGCAGCTACGCTTGCTGACATCGATCCCCGCCAAGCCGCTCTGTATAATAATATGGCCCAGGCTTGGGCAGGCAGCGGCGATAAAAAGACTGCTTTCGCCTATTTGCATAAGTCACTGGCGATATTGAATACCGCTCAGGAGAATTGTGCTGAATTGGCAACTACGCATTCCAATATCGCCTTGCTTTATATGTCTTTCAGCAATAATGAAGCTGCCGCCGTCCATTTGCAGGCAGCACTGTCCGGCTTCGAGACACTTGGCTATAATGATCCCCATTACCCGGCCGCGTTGGCGGCCATGGCTCAACTGCTGTACCTGCAGGAGAATTATACCGGTGCGGTAGAGCAATACCGTCTGGCGCTGAATAAAATCGAGGCGGTATTCGGACAAAACGCCGATTACGCCCGTACCTGTCGAAACTGCGCCCACGCCTGCTCGATGGCGGGAATGTGGGTAGAGGCCGGAGAATTAATTCAAAAGGCGCAAACTGTTGAAAGTAAGCTGAGCACCGCAAGCATGCTCTCCCAGGAAAGCGGCCAATGAAAGGACTGGCACTTTCCCGGCTCTATTACGAGGAATATGGCAGACCGCTGGTACAACAGCATTTCCCGCAATATGAACAAGACATTGCCGCCGGCCTGGTAGGCATGGGTTCGGAATGCTTTGGCTTTGATGACGAACTATCACAGGATCATGACTGGGGCCCCGGCTTCTGCCTGTGGTTGAACTGTCAGAGCTATGAGAAAATCGGCAATGAGCTGCAAACGGCGCTTGCCGGATTGCCTAAATCCTTTGCCGGGTTCAGCGCCAGACAGGAAAGTCATTGGGGCAGTGGGCGAACCGGCGTATTTGAAGTTGGACAGTTTTACCGTCAGTTCATTGGCTTTAGCCAGGTTCCCGCTGATTGGCGGGAATGGCGTGTGATTCCGGAAGCGAATCTGGCTATAGCAACCAACGGCGAAATATTCACAGATCCGTCCGGTGAGTTTACCGCTTTCAGAAAAAGCTTACAGCAGTTTTATCCTGAGGATATCAGGCTGAAAAAGATCGCCTGTCGCTGTATGCTCATGGCGCAGTCAGGCCAATACAATTTCCCGCGCTGCATCAAACGGAACGAATTGGTGGCCGCTCAATACGCCGAGTCCGAATTTATCAATACAGCCATTTCCATGGTATTTTTATTAAATAAGCAATACAAGCCGTTCTATAAGTGGATGCATCGGGGCTTGCGCACATTGCCTGTGTTAGGAATCGTCATCTACGACTTGTGCTCTGCTTTAGTAACTGCCCACACAGCAAAGCCCATCCGAAAAATATATGAGCGAAAAGCCGGCCTGATGGAAACGATATGCCAGCATATCATCAAAGAACTCAGATGCCAGGGGTTAACCGACTCAGGCAGTGATTTTTTGCTGGATCACGGACCGCTGGTGCAAAACAAAGTACAAGACCCTGTGATCAGGCGCATAAACGTTTGGACGGAATAGATAATGACTCATTCGGTGGAAAGGGGGTGATGGGTGTGAAAGAGGAGTTCATCGCTAAAATTGTGGCCATAGAATGGAAGATGTTTCAAGCGGTAACCAATATTGGCGGCAGGGCGGCTTGTCAGGAGAATCACGTGACATTTAACATCATGCGCTCCAGCCAGGCAATGGCTTGGTCGGAACCGGCCTTAGCCAGTTATCTGGAGGATCTGGCAGAAGCAGAAGCGCAGGGAAGAAACCTGTTAACAGAAAAATATGCCCGGATGATGGAGTTTACCGCGCCAAAGGAATATGCCCGGATCCGGCAGCAGCTGCCGCCCCTGGAGCAGGAAACGCGTGCTTTAATTGATCAGATTGCAGAGATCAGCCTGGCGTGGACTGAGGAGATCGATGCCAAATTTCCCTATATCCGCAAGCGGGGAAGACCGGCGTCTGCCGCAGACGATACGCCCGATACCACATCAATCGAAACATATCTAAGGGGAGAGCTTGCCACCTATTCTCCGCGGACTCTGGCACTGTATTATCAAAATATCCTGGAGCAAACAGCCAAGAATATAAACGGTGTTCAAATAGTCCTTGAGGCCATGATGCGGCGATATGGATTCCATTCCTTGGCAGAAGCGAATGAAGCGATCCGAAAGCAGACTAAAGGCGACCGCTAAAACACAATGAAAGGAGTAAAATTTACTATGAAAGAGGTTCTTAACTTTTTAACGGCAAGCAAGGTATTCTATCTGGCAACAATCAGCGGGGATCAGCCGCATGTCCGGCCGATGGGGTTTGTCATGGAATATGACGGGAAACTGGCTTTTTGTACTTCCAATCAAAAAGATATGTACCAACAGCTCACAACCAGCCCCAAGGTGGAAATCTGCTGCATCGATGCCGACTGCAACACGCTCCGCATCTGCGGCCAGGCAGTGTTCTGCACGACAGAGGAAGCACAGCAAAAGGCTCTGGAAACCATGCCTGCTCTTGGCAGAATGTACTCCGTCGGCGATGGCAAATTTGAAATATTTTATCTCGCCAATGCCCGGGCAGTATGCCAAACGATGTCTGGCGAAAAGAAACCGCTTACGGTTTAATGTCCTCTATGCTGACAGCGCAACCCTTCCGTCTGGAACCCCAAACGCGAAGGAACCATGTGGAACTCACTGACTGAACAGAAAAAAACAACGGTCTGTATCTTTGCAGACCGTTGTCACCCCAAAATTACATGCGATTAGTCATAAATTTTGTCACGTTAGACGCGATAGTCTGTAGGCTGGCTATATCCCGGAGGTATATGCCTTTTTTGTCCTGGGAAATCATCTGCCCGTTTCTAAACTTTTTCATCAAATAATAGTACTGCCGCTCACTAATGTTCGTTTTTAAGCAAATATGCGTGTCTTTATCACCAATAAAGCCTGCTTCATTCGCGATCGCAAGCAGATAATAGGCCAAGACCTCTTCATAGGTAAACAGCGCGCGCATCATTGAGGCTTTATACATCTCATACAAGCGATTTGACGTCTTAAAATAAAAGAACAGAAGAAATTGCTCGTCATTCAGCACTTCATTTTTTATGTCAGTCAGCTTTAGCAGAGTACATGGTGTCCGGGTTTTGATTTCAGAATAAAAATTCTGCTTACGCATCTGCGAGAATTTACCGACAAACTCATTTGCTTCCAGTGTATCAACAAGAAAGCTGCGGCCATGATAAGAGTATGAAACGACCTCTACTTTTCCGGTTAAAATATAGTATAAATCAATATTTTCTTGAGCGATTGCAGGAATAAAAACAATGTTTTTATTTATAGTTACCACAGGTATTCTGTTGAGCTGTTCTGGTGGTAAAAAGTCATAAATGGTTTTTCCCAGCATTGCCGATGTCATATCATGCATCATCACTCACCCTTTCACACGACACATTAATGGAGTGTTATGGGAGACCCACTTCTGTAAACAGAGAGTCAAGAGCGGCTAAGCCCCTGGATAAGTGCTTCGTATATTTATTTTATCTAGGCACAAATTGGATTGGCATTCGCCATTGTACCGATTCCGGGTTTAAACTTTGCTTGCCGTCTAGTCCAACAGACGGAGCGCAGTTATAGACATACAAAAGACGCCGTAAAGGCTTAGGCCTTTACGGCGTCTTTTGTATGTCATTGGAACCGGCTATTGAGCTTCCGGTAAAATTGTTCATCAAGCAGGACTTGTTCGAGTGCGTCCAGTATACCGGCACAGCCGGCGGCAGAGTATTCCTGCCGCAATCGCTCCATACAGGACGGTTTGTCAGGCTGACTGTCCAGCAGTTGGACAAAGCGCTTAACCACAGCCAGTATCGCCGGAGCGTCATCTCCCTCCACTGTGTCATGCCCGGCCGGCAGCAATGCCGCCAGCCGGCTGCCCAGCTTCAGATGGGACAAAATCTGGCGTCCTGTCAGCAAATGGGACGGGGTATCATCCACTATTCTACCGATCTCATGCAGGCAGGCCGCCTTCACCAGCCGTTCGTGCTGCCCATAGGGCAGATGCAGTATCCGGGATACCTTATCACAATAATCCCGGACCTGGCAGGTGTGCTCATACAACTGCCGGTCCTTTAGCCGCAGCAGGAACAGTAGCGTGTCCACTACTGCCTGCCCTTCCTCCATTTGGTCAATCCGCTGCTTTTGCCGGATCAACGCAGCGATCCGGAATTTCAGCTCAGAATAATTCAACGGTTTTGACATAAAATGATCAGCGCCCACCGTTAAGCCGCGCAGCCTGTCATCAGCTTCACTAAGAACCGTCAGCATGATGACAGGAATATCACGAGTCAGTACATTTGTCTTGATTTCATGACAAACTTCAAACCCATTCATCCCGGGCAGCATAACATCCAGCAAAATGATATCCGGCGATTCACTGCGGGCAACCGTGATCGCCTTTGTCCCTTGCTGTACAACCAGGATCTTATACCCCCAGGTTGTCAATATATCGCTCATGAATTCACAGTTATGCGGATTATCGTCAACGATTAATACCGTTTCCATGTTTCTCATCCTCTCCGGCTGTTTGCTGAGGCCATGGCGTTTTCTCAAGATAGGCTGCCGTATCGACCGGGATGGTAAACATGATCTCTGTCCCCTCTCCCAGCTTGCTGGTCAGATAAATCTCACCGCCATGCATTTCTACCAGCTTCTTGGTTAAAGACAAACCCAGACCGGTTCCTTCATACTGCTTGGCATACGAATTATCGACCTGCTCAAATTCCCTGAATACCCGCTCCATATCCGCTTCAGCGATACCGATACCGGTATCCCGTATCGAAAAGCGAACCAGCGGCTCATGACATACTGCCTCCAATTCAACCCGTCCATATTCGGGCGTAAATTTAATGGCGTTTGACAGCAGATTATAGAGAATCTGCCGCAGCTTCTTAGCATCAGCGGTCATGAGGAAATCCGGCGGCTCCACCCGGATCGACACATCAATATTTTTACGGAAGGCTAAGCTTTTTACCACATGGAAGCTATTATCCACAATGTCGGCAATATGGAATTGACTCAGTGAAAGCTGCATTTTGCCGGCTTCAATTTTACAGATATCCAGTATGTCATTAATAAGTTGAAGCAGATGCGTGCCACTGCCCCAAATGGTCTGAAGATACCGTGCCTGTTTTTCGGTCAGGGAGCCAAACAAGCCTTCTTTTACCGCTTCAGCGCTGCAGATAATTGAGTTTAACGGCGTCCGCAGTTCATGACTCATGTTAGCCAGAAACTGTGATTTCACTTCATCCGCTTTTTTCAGCGCTCCGAATGCCTGCTGCAGATCACGCGTCCGGGCGGTCACTTTATCTTCCAGTTCCTGATTCATTTCCTGTAACGCTGCTGCCAGTTCCTGCTGGCGCTGGTGTTCTTCCTGCAAACGCACAACATACTCCTTGCGTTTTGCCTCGCTGTCAGCCAGTTCTGTCGCCATTTGCTGAAAGGTGGACAACAATACACTGGTTTCGCTTGCGGAATTGCGCAGAAACTCGGCAGGAAGCGCCAGCTCGCGCTCTCCGTGCCTGATCCTTTCCGCCATATTGATCGCCAGCAGAATCGGTTTGGTGATATATTTAGAAACATGCTTAGCGATAAACAGCATCAACACCAAACTGAACACCGTAACCAGTAAAATTAAATTCCGGTTTGTTGATAAAATACGGGAAAAACTTTCCTCCGGAATGCCTACGCCAAGAGCGCCAATCGTCTTTCCGGTGCTATCTACGATCGGTTCGTCGATAAATACATGCACTTCACCATCAATATTGACTCTGCCGAAGTAAAACAGCTTTTCCCCTTCCATACTATCCATCTGTACAGGCATCCGGCTGCCAATATAATCCGTTTTTTTCGGTGTCCGGATATTGGAGGTGACGCGAATACCATCCACTGATATGGCGAGAAAAGAATGCTTGACCTGGCGGCTATAGGTTTCAGGAAAATACGGATCATTATTGGAGATGCCTCCCAGCACAGTGTAGCCCAGCAGCACATCTTGCTCAAACAACGGTACAACCACTACCCCGGCCTGGCATTTTGTCAGATACTGCACCTGCTGCTCCGGTCCGTCAGCGTGGGTAATTTTCACCCGGAACTGCTGAAACGGCGCCGACTGCGGGTGAAACAGCAGAGAAAGGTCAAATGCTTCCTCTGAGAAAATCGCTTGCTGTGTTTGTTCTGCCATACGCACCAGCCCATTGATGTCAAAGTGGCTGGTGATGTTGAGTTGTTCAGGATAGGAGGCCATCACGCTTCGCTGGGGATCTAAAATAACTACAAAATCCAGATAGGGATATACGCCGCGTAGAGAAGCGATGTGCTCCGCCATTTGGACATGATCCTGATTCCGGAGTGACTGCCGGAAGCCGGAATTCACCGCCAGATACTGACCGCCCTGCTGCATCTCCCGCTTACGGTTCAGCATATTATTGCGGGCAAGCAGCAAGGCATTCTGCAAATAGGTCTGCTCACTATGAGTGATTTGCTCATCCAGCACCAGGGTGGAAAGATGGAAGAAGAAGCCCATCGGCAATACGATCAAAACGGTTACAAAAATACTTAGCTGCTTACGAAAAGACAAAACAGTCCCTCCTGTTCAGCGAATATCATGTTGGCGGCAAAAAACAACCAGGCGCATCCGGTCCTTGATTCCCAGCTTGGTCAGGATATTGCTGACATGAGTCTTGACTGTCTTTTCGCTGATAAACAGCTGTCTGGCAATTTCTTTATTGGCAAACCCCTGATTGATCAGCAAAGCGATTTGTACTTCTCTGGCACTGAGCTTTTGTTGCAGCAAATTATGCTCAGGCTGCCGCTCTGGCGGCTGCGGAGCAACCTCGTCCCAATTAGTCAAGTTAATTGTTTCCGTCAACAAGGTTAACATATTTTCAATTTGCGCTCTTGTCAATACCGGAATGGTTTTATCACCCGGATCGGCAATGTCCGCACCCTTGGCTTCGCAATAAAAGCCGCCGCCATAAAAGAGGCTGACCACTTGTTGTTTATACACAAGCGGATGGAAAAAAAAGTTCACACCCAAGTAACACCGAAAAAGGCTGGGGGTTTGTATTTCCACTGTCCGTAAAATGGCTTGTAATCGTTCTTGCAAACAGCGGGAGCGATTGCTTTTGATCATCTCATGACAGAACAATGACGAATTTGACCAGACTGTCAGCGGATTTCCTTCCAAATTCACTAAACAAAGGCTAATGCCGAACACACGGGCAAACGTATCCTGAAAAGCCTGGATTCTTCCTTTTCCCAACCGTTTTAGCCACTCCCGGGTAAGCAGCTCGTTTCCCATATTTTCAACCTCCTTTCCGAATCAGCAAATTGATCTCTAAGGGTTCCCATTTAGCAATAGCTCTTGCTGTCCCTTATTCGTTGATTAATTTATTTTTCCTTCCTAAGGGTAAACGGAAGCCGCTGGCTCTGGCATATGCCAGAGCCAGCGGCTTCTTGCATTGATGATAGACAAGCTCATTCCGGTCTTACTTTTGGATGCCGGCCAAATCCTTAACAACCTCACCGGCCAGAATCAGGCCGGCCACAGACGGTACAAAGGAAATGCTGCCGGGAATCTGACGTCTCACGGCACAAGTACGGGTTGAGCCGGAAGGACAAACACACTCCTGTCCGCAAGCGCCTTCAGACGATGGAGTCAGCGGCTTTTCCCGGGAGTACACCACCTTCAGCGAAAAGATGCCGCGTTTTTTCAGCTCACGCCTGACCACTCTGGCCAGCGGGCAACCGCTTGTTTTCGCGATATCAGTCACCACAAACGCGGTGGGGTCGAGCTTATTGCCAGCGCCCATGCAGCTGATCACCGGAATGTTCAATTGTTTAGCGCGAACAATCAAATCCAGCTTTGCCGTAACGGTATCAACCGCATCAACAATATAATCATAATCACCAGCCAGCAGTGCTTCCGCCGTATCCGGCAAATAAAACGTTTGATAAATAGTGACCTCTGCCCGCGGATTGATTTCCAGAATGCGTTCCCGCATCACCTCTACCTTAGGTCGCCCAATCGTCTTCGTCGTGGCTGGCAACTGCCGGTTGAGATTGGTCAGACAGATACAGTCATCATCTACCAGGGTAAACCTGCCGATACCGCAGCGAGCCAAGCCCTCTACCGTGAAGGACCCCACCCCGCCAACGCCAAATACGGCAACATGACTGGCTGCCAGCTTAGCTAACGCCGGAGCGCCCAGCAACAGCTCAGTGCGTGAAAATGCATGCAACAACTATAATCACCTGCTTTTACTATTTTTATCTATGTACCTGGCTGTGCGGTTACTCAATACCCTTATAGCCGCTGCAGCGAAATACATTATAGCGTTTTATCCCAAACCGGTTCTCATACACTAACGTCTGCAAAGGTTCGACCGCTGCGAAGGCGGCAAGTACAGCCGCCGAGGGCTTGTCCTCACCGATCCAGAGGGCGTCCTGTCCCATAAAGCGCGCCAGACGGTCACGCCAAAATGTGTATTGGGAAACCGGCGAAGACTCTAGAATATATACCTCCGGCCGCTGGGGGAGATAGTAGGCGATAACGGAGGCATTCTCATACTGGTCACTGATAACAAATGCAGCGCCCTGATCGAGAGGAGCCGCAAATAATTGGTCATAACCGAGAAATTTCTGCTTCAGAACCAATTCGCCAGGTATAAACGGAATAAGCTCCGGCGTCTTGAAGAAGATCACCGTCAACAAGGTGAATAGCCCCGCCCAGCGGATGATCCTGACTTTTCTCGTCTGAAGCAGCCAATGCGCCAACAAAACTGAACCGCTGACCATCGCCGGCATCGCCCAATTCAGCTCCGATTTCTTATATAACGAGTGATAGCCGAAAAACAGCAAGGTGAAAACAAACGGCCAGACCAGAATGGCCAAACGGGGTTCCCGGAAGCTTTTCAGCGGTTCCCGCAACAGAAAAAACAATAGACTGAAAAAGAAAAATGGATTAGATACTGCCGCCTGTCCGGCGAAAAACTCCGCAAAGCTGGCGATATTCAGCACCTTTTCCTCGGCAACTCCGTGATTAAACTGGTATTGAAACGATACCCATTCATGATTGGCATTCCAAACGATAACCGGGGCGAATACCAACAATGCCAAGCCCACAGCCAGATAAAATGTCCGGTGTGACAATAGGCCGCGAAAGCGTGGCGTAAACAATAAGAATAAAAACAAAGCAGCCGGCAGAAGTATCCCTGTGTATTTAGCCAACAAGGCACAGCCGATACTAATACCGGCAAATACCGGCAAGCCGGGACGCCGTTTGAACAGGCCGTAACACACCAGGTACAGGCTTAACGCCCAGAAGAAACAGAGAAACGGATCAGGTGTGACGGCCAGATACCCTACCTGTGTCATGGGAACAAGCAAATAAATAACCAGCGCCGCTTCACCGGTCTTTCGATTAAACAGACTGCAGCCCGTCCGATAGATCAGCCAGGCAGCTCCGGACATAGCAACAACTGCCGCCATCCGCAGCATCATCTCACTCTCGCCAAACAGCGTCATCAGATAGATCGCATAGGCGACCAGCGGTGGATGATCATAATAAGAAAGCGCCAGGTTTCTTGACCACACCCAGTAATATGCTTCGTCAGGATGCAGCGGTAAAGCAGCATTATATGCGATATTGAAAAGAACCATGAATAAAAAGAATCGCCGTATCCCCGGGCGCATTGCCACCTCCAAGAGCACATTCTATGGATAGTATATCAGGATTTAACGTCATTACTCTCCGCTTTCGCCGCTCTATTTTGCTCTTGCTTCAGTACCTTTCTCGCCGCCTCGGGAAAGCTGTCCGGGTCAAATGCTGCTTCGCGGCAATGGCTGGTCCCGTCTTGCTTCTGATCAATGCTGGGGATGATCCGGTCACTTACCATTTTGAACAAATTCCGTAGCATAAAAACCCCTCCATTTCATCCTTGGTTGCTTTACTATATTATATGCCTCTTTTCAGTTTAACAAAAGGTATTTGTTTCCATTCAATAAATTTTCAGAATAAACCGTTTACTTATTTCTGTAATTGTGTTATTATAATCCCGGAGCAATCCTTAAATATGATATACTATTTAATGATACAGGCCGAGAAATGGTACAAATTTTGAAAGGAGAAAGTGATGACTACTCGAATCGCCATCAATGGCTTTGGCCGCATTGGACGGATGTGTATGCGAGCCGCATTGGAACGGTCAGATCTTGAGATCGTCGCGATTAATGGCACAACAGACGCCACCGCTCTTGCCCGCTTGTTGAAATACGACTCGGTGCACGGCCAACTGCCATTCCCGGTTACGTCTGACAGCAAAGCAATCTATGTCAACAGCCAAATAATTCCGGTATTTTCGGAACGGAATCCGGCTAACCTGCCCTGGAAAAAGCTCGGCGCCGACATTATCATTGAGGCAACGGGAAAATTTAATTCCGTCCGGGAAGCTGGCGCCCATCTGGAAAATGGAGCCCGTAAAGTCATTTTAACCGCTCCGTCTAAAGATGACTGCAAGACGATTGTCATCGGCGTAAACGAGGATACCTACCGGCCGGATACGGATCATATTGTTTCTAACGCTTCTTGTACAACCAACTGTCTGGCTCCTATAGTCAAGATTATTCATGAACGGTTTGGCATCATCAGCGGATTGATGTCGACCGTTCATGCGTTTACTACCGATCAACGCAGCCTGGATAATTCTCATAAAGATCCGCGCCGCGGCCGCTCCTGCACGCAGTCAATCGTGCCGACCGCGACCGGAGCCGCCAAATCCATCGGGCTGGTTTTACCTGAATTAAAGGGAAAACTCAATGGTATAGCCCTTCGGGTTCCTGTACCGAATGTTTCGCTTACTGATTTAGTGGTTGAGCTGCAGCGGGATGTCACGATAGCATCAATCAACCAGGCCTTACAGGAAGCCGCTCGAGGCAGCTTGCAGAACATCCTGGAGTACTGCGAGGAGCCGCTGGTTTCTGTTGATTTCGTCAATAATAGCCATTCGGCAATTGTCGATGCCCTTTCCACCATGGTTATCGGTAAACGGACCGCAAAAATCCTTGCCTGGTATGACAACGAATGGGGTTACTCCTGCCGTGTGATTGATCTTGCCCAATTGGTTGGCCGGCACATGGGGCGATTAGATCAGTCTGCTTTGGTGAAGCTGGCCATATGATCAAAATTCTTCTGAGGAGGGATTTTCCGTATGTATAGTCGAGTATGTTCGCATTGCACAGGCTCAGGTAAATATCCGCTGGATTGCCCTTACTGCCGTGAAACCGATTCGTTCGAGCACGACAATTTGACTCCCGGCGAATGTGTCGCTTGTCATAGCACCGGCTGTGTGGATATTGCCTGTCCATTTTGCAACGGAACCGGCCTGCAGGAAATAGCAAAGATCGTATAGTATAAAGCTATTTGTACCGTTAGACGATTGGGCCTGCAAACAAACATCAGTGTTGCTGTACAGCCAAAAGACTTGCTGTTAGGAAATGAATTCCATCAAGCAAGTCTTTTTCATTTTCCGATGACAGCTTACCGCTATAAGCCTAACATATCAAGCGTTTTGCGGTCGGCGATGCCGGTTGGTTTAAGACCTTTATCATGCTGAAACCGCTTGACCGCCACCTCCGTATCGCCGGCAAAAAATCCGTCAGCTCTGCCTTCCAGATAACCCAGTGTTCTCAGCTTTTCCTGCAGCTTCACGACATCAGTCCCCATGGATTGCATTTTCAAGGTCCGCCGGATGGAATTAACCGGGCCTTCAATGCGTACCGGCGTTCCTACAGGAATCCATTCAAACAGTTCCTCGACATCCTTATTGCGCATGCGGATGCAGCCATGACTGGCATACCGGCCAATGCTCCAAGGCTGATTAGTCCCGTGAATCCCATAACCGCCCCAGGGAACGTTCAGCGCGATATAGCGTGTGCCAAATACACCGTCGCGATAGGATTTCCACGCCACGACCCACTCGCCGACAGGTGAAGGCGTACTGCCTTTCCCTACTGCTACGCGATATTTCTTATATATTTTGCCGTCATCATATACTTCCAGCAACCGGGCGGGAATCTTAATGACAATCGCGATCTTGCCCTTGGGCGAGGCCAGCGGCTGATCCGGAATAGCGGCTAACTCCATTTCATTCCAGTAGCTAAGTCCCACATTCATAATGACCAATCCGGCCATGATCAGGCCCATGACGGAAAAAAACGTCGAATTTCGAATGATTAATGGCTTCATTTCACACAACCACTCCATATAAGACTTGAGTTAATATATGCGGAAACAAGCTTGGTTCAGCACATTAGGCCGTATTTTTGTTTCCAGCCGCGACGCGCTTGGAAGCGGCATGTCAAACTTCGCCAAATTTTCTCATTTTTTTGCCAAACATCTCCATGCTATGGTATAATAATAGTGAAAAAATGAATTGGGAAACAAAGAAAGGAGTGCTAACGATGGTTAACACGTATACCAAAATTTTAGCTCCTGTTGATGGGTCCGAAAATTCATTTACGGCTTTGGCGCACGCGGCCCGGATTGCCTCTGCTTTTAATGCCGAACTGGGCATCCTCCATGTCAATATCTCGATGCAGCACTTGCCATTAGCCGCCGATCTGCACACTGTCTACCTTTCCCCCAGCGTCCATGACCATATCAGAGATTTCGGTAATTCCGTATTGAAAGAAGCGGCAAAACAAATCCCTGATGGCATCCCTGTCCAGACATATTACGAGGATGGACTGCCTTCTCTCGTCATTCCGGAATTTGCTGAGCGAAACGGGTATGACTTAATCGTTCTTGGCAGACGGGGCTTAGGCCTTGTTAAAGGGTTGATCCTCGGCAGTGTAAGCAGCGATGTGGTCAATAATGCCAAGTGCCCTGTTTTAATTGTTAAATAGACCGGACCGCCAATAAAACCCTACCTGCGCGTTTCCTCGGCTGCCTGGCATCTGAGGCTTTATCAACGGTCAGGAAATAAGGTTTAAAAACTGAGAGCCAATCAATCTTACTGATCAAGATTGATTGGCTCATTTGTTTATCCGGCAGCTGATTCACTTTATAAAAAACTTTTCTACTTGCCTATTCGGCTGATATACCGGACAATATGAAGTAAGTCTTAGGCTAACTATCCCCTTAGGAGGTAAGAATGAGCAGGTTTAAACCAGCCGGAATTCTGGCAGGACTGATCACAGTTCTCGTATTGCAATTTTCCTCAGTGACCGCGACTCCGGCGCCGACTGTCACAACCATTAAGACAGACCAGTTTGTAAATTTGACTATTTTGGGCACATCGCTGGCAACCAAGGAGCAATGCGTCAGCTATCTGCTGCGCCGCAACCCGTTACCTCTGATCTCAGTCTCTCCCGAACAATTGGTTGATTTGTTTTATCAAGAGGCTTTGTTAGAGGGTGTCCGGCCGGATGTGGCCTTTGCACAGGCACTGCATGAGACCGGTAACTTCGCCTATGGTGGCGATGTCGTGCCATTACAGAACAATTATTGCGGGTTGGGAACAACCGGTGGCGGTGTCAAGGGAGCCTGGTTTCCTACAGCGCAAATCGGTGTCAGGGCACAAATCCAGCATCTGCTGGCATACAGCACCAAGCGCCCGCCGCTACTGCCGGTTGTCGATCCCCGCTATGAATTAGTGAAAAAGACGAAAAGCTTTGGCCAGGCAGTAACCTGGACTGATTTAAATGGTAAATGGGCCGTCCCCGGCCGAACCTATGGCCAAAAAATCCTCACCATCCACGCAGCGATTTTAATGGGAAAATAAATCATATAAGCTTCAATATCTGTTGAAACATCTACAGCACAGGCTGTCGAGAAAGGTCGAGATGCTAGGCGGCCCGAGGAAGCGCGCGCAGACAGTACATTCGAAGGTACGGCAAGCGCGCTCCCGCAGGGCCAACAACGCAGATTGGCCTTTATCGGCAGCCTGGAAGCCTATTTTTTGCCGACGGCCGCCATATAGATAGCAAAAGCCTCCTCACCGTCAATTTCCAAGAAGTTATTCACTTGGTCATCGTCATAAGCGGCAATCGCGCAAACACCCGCATTAATGCTTTCAGCAGCCAGATAGAGATTTTGGCAGACATGGCCTGCATCCAGATACAGATACCGGTAGCCCCGGTCGCCATAACGCCAGGTCATGCGATAAGGAACAGCTACCCAGATGAACAGGGCAGCGGCAGTTTTCACAAACGGCTGACCGTGACATAGCTCAGCCGCTTTTGCCGCCAGATCGCCATCAATGGCAGGAGCAAGTAAAGCCAACTGGTGCTTAGCCGCCAGATAGCGGTATAAGCCTGGCTGTATCCCGGCGGCATTGTTCACAATCAGCCAGGTTTCAAAAGCATGGCGGCTGCCGGCAGACGGAACATAGCGTGATGTCCGGCCGGTATATGTCTGCTTGACACCCTGAGTGCACCACAATAAATATGATAACTCAGACAGGGACAGGGGGAATTCGCTATATTGGCGGACGCTTTGACGGCGTTGAATGGCTGTGGTCAAATCGGTCGTGTAACCAGGCAGATCCCGTGGCAAGTCAATCACAGCAGCATCCTCAGGATAAGCCAGTTCCAGCGGCGGCGGAGTCACTCCCAGCAGTTGATCGGATTTTCCCAAATGTGGATACTTGGTCTTTTCAACAAATTCCTTACCAGTTTTCACTCTGCTGCACCTCTCTTTATCCATTGATAGGATGAGTATCCAAACCCATTCTAAAACCCACTTATTGCGATTTGCCTCTGCATAAAACCGGTATTTCTTTTATATATTTCCCGTCTGCAACCAAGTATGCTTTTTCGTACAAATTGCATGCCGGACAGATATGGTTAGGTATAACCTCCACTTTATCGCCAACCTGAATACTCTTACTAAACTCCTGATCAGTAATCAGGCCGTGTTCGTCAAAGACTCCGCTCAACCGGACATTAGCAGAGTTTTTAACCAACCCGTAGCCGTATGTTGCACAAATGCCGCCACTGCGGTTTTGCGAGGTCAGGGACTTAGCGCCGGCATCTAAGACAACCCGTTCTTCTGTCGGCTTGCTAATCACAGTGGTTAATACCGTAGCGGCACATTTTGAGAAATCCTGCAGCGCAGAGCCTTGCCCCACATCCATGAAGATATAGGTGCCTGGCCTGATCTCAGTTATGCCGGCCATTAGCGGCGCCTGCATCAGGGACGGAGTCGAACCGATACTGACTGTGTCAATCTCCACTCCCAAGGAGCGAATGATACCGGCAGTCCTGACCGTTCTTTGCTGGCTTTCAGCCGCCAGCTTCAGGCAATCATCAATGTCTTTTGCTTTATAGCAGTGCCCTTCATGGGAAAATATGCCCTTCAGCACAACCTTCTGCTTGGTTTTGATATACTTGACCAAATCAATCAATTGATCGTCAGTAATAACACCGGAACGATTCTCTCCCACCTCCAGCTCGATCAGAACCTCAAGCCCCGATTCCGCCGACTGAAAAACCTCTTCAATCTGATCAATCTGATACCGGTTGTCAACACCAATACGGATGCTGGCAGTTTTCTGGAGCGCTTTAATCCGCTCCAGTTTTGTTTTACCGACAATTTCATTGGCAATAAATATGTTGTTTAAGCCATGTTCTGCCATGACTTCGGCTTCGCCGACCTTGGCGACGGTAATACCGGCTGCGCCTAGCTGCATCTGCAGCTTAGCCAATTCCGACATGCGATGGGTTTTAATATGAGGCCGCAGCTTGACCTGATACTGATCCGCTTTGGCTTGCATAAAGCGGAGATTCTCTTGCATGATCTGATTGTCAATTAACAGCGCAGGGGTCTCGATCTGTTGATAGGGTGATAACAGCATGTAAATCAGCCTCCTCCAAATTACGCTTCTCAGAAACATCCGGATTATTTTCCTTTGACCTCATCAATATAGCTGTACACAGTCACCTTGGATATCCCCAGCTTATTGGCCACCTTATCAATCGCGCCCTTGATCATAAAAACGCCTTTCTGCTCCATAAACCGGATCATTTCCAGCTTCTCTTCACGTCTCAATTCGGCAATATCTTGTGTGCCAATAATTTTATCGATCAAATCGTCGACAATTTCTGTGATATGCTCGATTTCACCCAGATTCGCCGCGCCGGCAGCTTCCCGGTTATCAGCAGACGAGTAGCCGGGGAGCAGCGAGGTGAGCCAATGAATGCTGTCAGTTATTTTACTGGTATCCAGGTTAACGCACAACGCGCCGACTACCTTCCCGGCAGCATCCCGCAGCAGCACGGTAGACGAGCGAATCAGCCTGCCGTCTTCTGTATGAAAGTAATAATTGGCAGAGCAATCATGCGAGAAATTCTCAGACAACAATACCTGAGTTACCAGGTGATCAAAGCTTTGCCCGATCCGCCTGCCTGTCACATGATTATTCAGCGTATACACAACCGAATTCTGTGGTGTCGCCAAATCATGCATGACTACTTCACAATCACTGCCAAAGGTTCTGGCAATTAACTGGGCAATCGGGATATACTGTTCGATGGCTTTATTCATCATGGCTAGTCGATCTCCCTTTTCAGAGCATCAGGATTAATCATATAAATATTTATATGAAATTCATTTTTTTCTCTGAATAATTACTAAATACACCTTGATTTTATATAATTTTTTATATAAAATCAAGGTGTATTTACCAGAAAGGCTGAGGTGATTCTGTTCATGCAATATATCAGCATCAATGGCGCCAAACAACCAGCCGGACATTATTCACCGGCAACACAGGCAGGCGGCCTGATCTGCATTTCCGGACAACTGCCTGTCAATCCCTATACAGGTGAGAAATGCAGCGGCGACATTAAAGAGCAAACACAGCAAGTGCTGCAAAATCTCGACACAGTACTGCGAAATGCCGGCGCAACTAAGGATGACGTACTAAAGACAACCGTTTACATTGCAGACATCTCACTGTGGGATGAAATAAACGGCATATATGCCGACTACTTTGGCAGTCATAAACCGGCCAGAGCTATTGTGCCAACCGGAAGCCTCCATTATGGTTTTCTCATTGAATTGGAAGCCCTGGCCTATAAAGGGTAAAAAAACAGAAAACACCGGGTTACGTCTTACCGCAAAGTGAGCAAAGGGAGCGATAGCATGAATTATATCTGTACTGAATGTAAAGAAAAATTCGCATTGAGCAGCAACCGCTGGAAATGTGGCTGCGGTGGCTTGCTAAACCTGGAATACGAGAAAAAGCCGGTGGATTTTCAGACTGCCGCCATTTCCAGAAATCACTCCCTGTGGAAGTATATTGACGCCTTGCCGTTTGAGCAAACAGACTGCTGGCAGGACATTACGCTGGGTGAAGGCGGCACGCCGTTAATTGCTGTTGATAAAAACCTGTATGCCAAAGCGGATTATTATATGCCCACACTCTCATTTAAAGACCGTGGCGCGGTGACGCTGATCGCCATGGCTAAAAAACTGGGGGTTAAGTGTGTTGTCGCCGACAGCAGCGGCAATGCCGGCACAGCGATTGCCGCCTATGCCGCACGGGCGGGCATTGCCTGTGATGTGTTTGTTCCGGCTGCCACTTCAGATAAGAAAATTAAACAAATCGAGGCTCATGGCGCAACCATCCATAAAATTCCTGGTACCCGGGAAGACACCGCCCAGGCTGCCATCGATATGGTGGAGACCGGCAAATTGTTTTATGCCAGCCACATCTATAACCCGCTGTTTTGGGAAGGAACCAAGACTTATTTTTACGAGGTGTTTGAGCAATGCGACGGAGTAATGCCGGACGCGTTTATCATCCCTGCCGGCAATGGCACCTTGTTGATGGGAGCCTATATCGCGTTTCAGGACTTGCTCGCCTGGGGCCTGATCGACAAAATGCCAAAAATCCTGGCAGTGCAGGCAGATAACTGCGCTCCGATTTTACAGGCTTTCCGGCAGGATAAGACGACAGTCGATCCAGTAGAAAATACAGGCACTCTGGCAGAAGGCATCGCCATCGCCGCACCGGCCAGAGGCGCGGAAATTCTCCACGCAGTACGGGCAACCGGCGGCGATATCATCGGGGTAACCGAGACAGAAATTTCACAGGCAAGGCAAGCGATGGCCGCTCAGGGCATCTATGTGGAGATTACCTCGGCAGCCAATTATGCCGGCTATTTCAATTACCTGAAGCAATATCCGGAGCTTAAAGAAAAGACTGTGGTCTTCCCACTCTGCGGCGCCGGCATCAAGAGTAATTAGACGCATAATCCGGGCAAACAGTATACCCTTCGCCATAGTCCTGCAATATTCCCCAGGAAATACTATGCACCACAGGCCAACCCGGCCTGCCCAAATAAAAAGCTTTCGGCAAGAGCCGAAAGCTTTTTATTGTTGATAACCTAAATTTCAGGCCGTTGAGAAAGGTCGAGATGCTAGGCAGCCCGAGGAAGCGCGCAGACAGTACGTTTGAAGGGTACGGCAAGCGCGCTCCCACAGGGCTGATTGCGCAACTCTTGGCGCTTTAGCGCCTTAGTGTTGGCGGCATACCCTTTACGGGTGCAACGGCCGAACGCCACGCCTCCTGGCGCGTTCGACACTAGCGCGTCCATGCGCGTCGCTTGACCTTTATCGACGGACTGAAAAGCTTTCGGCGAGAGCCGAAAGCTTTTTCTTACTTGCTATACAACTGTAGATATCGTGAGCCTAACTGCTCATATTTCTCAAGTGTTGAGAGCAGGCCGCCGCTACTGCGGGCTTCCTGCAGAATACGTCCGATTTCAAGCGAATTATAGCCTAGAAACGATAACCGTTTCAATAATTGTTGAGTTCGTTGTTCCATTATTTGCATTTCCTCCCTATTTCCGATATAATGAGATAATTATCCTGCATCACTCTGGAAGGTGCGCCGCAAATTACCTCGACTATTGCCAAATTACCATGCAAACAGGAAGCAAATCAGCATCTATGCTCTGTTAGTATTTTGATTGAAAATTTGTTAAGAATAGTCTTTGTTATTATATGATATAGCCTATCATTTGTCAAATTTGATCCCCCATCATTTGACTGCGCGAAATCTGCCAGCCCAGCCATGCTATAACGCACGGGATAA
>POVV01000480.1_pt1 | contig 25092 bp, 23 predicted proteins | sample 1560271 | NCBI WGS metagenome assembly POVV01 (sample SAMN08337232, study PRJNA429181) | Bioreactor metagenome, whole genome shotgun sequencing project. | biome: cows' rumen and soil; feature: anaerobic; isolation source: anaerobic chemostat enrichment culture, galacturonate as sole carbon... | reverse complement strand
TAAAGCCATGGGCAAATGCCAGAGCGGCGCCTGGCTTCAGGTTGGGAGCAATGTGCTCGCGATAGACGGAGGCTTGCTTTTCATCCGGCAGCAGAATCATCACAATATCGGCAGTTTTAACCGCATCGGCAACAGTGGCGACAGCTAAGCCTTCGGCCTCTGCCTTTGCCCAGGATTTGCTTCCCTGATACAAGCCGACAGTTACTTTTACGCCATTATCATGCAAATTCAGCGCATGGGCATGCCCCTGGCTGCCATATCCAATAATCGCCACCTGTTTGTCCTGAATCAGTTCCCATTGTGCGTCGTGATCATAATACATTTTGCTCATATTCGTCTCTCTCCTTACATTGATATATATTGCTATTGCTTCTCGCTAATCCGATCAGGCCGGTTCTTACCATCTCGACCAGACCGAAAGGCGCCAAAACCTCTGCCAGGGCGTCAATTTTGGCTTCATCGCCCGTAATCTCCAGTGTCAGTGTCTGCTGATCCACATCCACAATACTGGCCCGGAAGACATCAGCCAGCTTCATGATCTCACTGCGATGCTCGCCGGCGCTGACCTTAAGCAAGGCCAACCCTCTGGCTACAGATTCCTGTGGCAGGACCTGTACGGCAACGACTTCAATCAGCTTCTGCAGTTGCTTGACCACCTGGTCAACAATCAACTGATTCCCATCCACTACGGCGGTAATTCGCGAGTACTCAGCCACATGGGTGGTACCAACCGCTAAGCTGTCAATATTAAACCCCCGTCGTGCAAACATGCTTGCGACCCGGACTAAAACACCCGGTTGATTTTGCACCAAAATGGATAATACATTCTTCACGCTGACTTCCCCCTTTCACTTCTCTGAAAAAATAAAACGCCCCTATTGACATTGCGTCAATAGGGGCGACATTCGCGGTACCACCCTACATTATACTCTACACTTCAAGAATGAAGTCTCCGATTAACGTCCGGACACGCTTTTGCCTAAAGCAGCTAGTGGGTTCAGCAAAAGAGTTCATGGGCGACGTCAGTCAATAGCTCCGCACCGGTTCGCAGCATCCACCGGCTCTCTGAGCGGTTAGTCTATGACCTTTTCCCAGTCATTACCTGTTACATATAGCATTTTACCTGATCATCCCGGAAAACAAAACCTGCGGAAAATTCTTTTGGTAAAGAAATTTTCCGCAGAGTCTTTTATACTCACGGTGTGATGCAGCTTTGCACCTTGCATCGCTCGGTCCAGACCTGTTACCAGCGGAACCCTAGATGCACTTTCTTGCCTGTATTTGTATTGTGTATACAATATCACAGGTCAAATGTATTTGTCAAGCGCTTATTTCGATAATAATCAATAGCTTCCAGCCACCAAATCTTACGGGAAAAACCGGCTCCGACCGTGGCCGGACCCGGTTTTCCGCGCTTGACCGGCGGTGCCGTGTTTGGCTATGAGGTGAAAAGACGTTCAAAATTAATAATATTATCTTTTTTACCGACAACGGCAATCAGATCGTTGGCGTTCAATTTGAAATCAGGCGTAATCTCGATAATAGTCTCATTTTCCCTGACAACGGCAATAATATTCAGTCGGAACTCTTCACGGAGATTCAATTCCAGAATGTTTTTTCCAGCCAGTTTATCGGTCAGCCTAATTTCTGAAATGGTATATTCGCTCGAAAGGTCGATGTAATCCAGCGCTCTCGGCCGTGTCAGCGAATTCGCCAGGCGGATGGCCCGGTCCCGTTCGGGATACACCACTTCCGCGCCGATCTTTTTCAACACCTTGCCGTGCTCTGCGCTGATTGCTTTGGCAATGACCCGGGGAACCCCCAGTTCAATTACATGAAGTGTTGTGAGGATACTGGCCTCCACCTGCTCGCCAATACAGACAATAACAGTGCCGCAATTCTGTACCCCGGCTTCCTCCAGCGTGTCCCTGTCAAGCTGCGCCACGACAAAAGCCTGATTCACCTTATCCTGAACCTGCCTGATCTTGCTCTCATTGTTGTCAAGTACCAGCACCTCCCGCCCGTTTTCGGCAAGCGTCTCCACAAGTGCGAAGCCGAAACGGCCCAGGCCGATGACTCCGAAGCTACTGTTTGATTGATATCCCGACATATACATTCTCCTTCTCTATCCGATGGTTATTTTTTCTTCCGCATACGAAAGGTTTGATGTCGGTTGGTATATCCATAAGCAAGCAAGGGTTAGCGGCCCCAGCCGGCCGATAAACATAGCCAGACATAGCAGGAGTTTGCTGCTGTCTGTCAGATATGGCGTGATGCCTGTAGACAAGCCGACAGTAGCAAAGCCTGATACGACTTCAAAAAGAATCTGCATAAAGGTAAGCCGCGGCTCAATGATACAGATCAAAAAGGTGATGAGGCAGACGATAACTGCCGCCAGTATGGTGACAGTAAATGCTTTCATGATGCTTTCCTGGGGAATTTTTCGCCGGAAAGCCGTGCAATCCCGATTCGTGGCAGCCGCGAACAGGCTTTTAAACAGGGTAAACGCGGTGGTGGTCTTGATACCGCCGCCTGTCGAACCCGGCGAAGCGCCAATGAACATCAGGATAATTAAAACAAACTGCCCGGCAGTGGTGAATTCGCCCAGAGCGTATGTGCTGAACCCCGCCGTCCTCGCGGAAGTGCTCTGAAAGAAAGCCCCCAGCCAAGTCACGTCATCTGTCAGCTTTAGCAGGACCGTTCCCGCAGCCAGCAATGAAACCGTCATGGTCAAAACGATTTTTGTATTGATACTTAAATGCCGCCAGGACCGTTTCTCCAAAATCTCCCGAATCACGTAAAATCCCAGCCCGCCAAAAATAATCAGCCCGCAGGTCGTCAGGTTCAGCAGTACATCCTCCCGGTAAGGAATCAGATTCCGGTAACCGCCAAGGATATCAAATCCGGAGTTGTTGAATGCGGCAACAGAGTGAAACGCGCTGATGCCCAGCGCCGGCAACGGCGGGTAATCCCGTGAAAATGCGACATAGCTGAGCGCCATGCCTGCTCCTTCAAAACACAGAGTCACAGTCATAATCGATTTTACCAGTCGCACCATGCCTTGCATGGTATTTAGATTCAACGACTCCCGCACCAGAATGCGTTCTCTCAGGCCGATTCGCCTGCCGGCCAGCAAAATAAACGCAACACCGACGGAAGTAATGCCCAACCCGCCAATTTGGATCAGCAGCGCAACTACTGTCCGCCCGAAAACGCTAAAATGATCGGCAGTATCGATAGCGATTAAGCCGGTTACACAAACAGCACTGGTTGCGGTAAATAAGGCGTCCACCGGGTGAATGACAACACCCGGATTGGCGGAAGCAGGCAGCAACAGGATCAGCGTCCCGAGAAAGATGACCGCGGAAAATCCCAGCGCCAAAAACCTTCCCGGACTCAGCCATTTTGTTTTCAACAGACACACCTCTTGCCGGATAAAGTAAGCTTTACTGCAGGTGGGGGTAACCCCATCTGAAGCAGCCTGCCTTTATCATAGCGAAAACACCGTGAGCGCGGTGTGAGAATGCAGCAAATCGTGTGAGGATGGCGTGAGAAAAGTCCGCTCCAGAGGGGTGGAGCGGACTCAGTCCGTTGCAAACCTATTTTACAGGCTGTCGAGAAAGGTCAAGATGATAGTACCTTGTCAGCCCTAAGCCGGCGAATACTGACGGCCTATTTTGTGCAAGCCTTCGTTGTCGTCAGTCGGAATACTCCCGGTATTCCTCCTTCCTCCGCCTTGCCTTGCGCAAAATAATCTCGTCATTATTCTACCGTTTTAGAGCGGACAAGGTACTAGGCAGTCCGAGGAAGCGCGCGCAGACAGTACGTTTGCAGGGTACGGCAAGCGCGCTCCCGCAGGGCTAACAACGGCCGAACGCCATGCCGTCCTTGGCGCGTTCGGCACTAGCGCGTCCTTGCGCGTCGCTTGGCCTTTATCGGCAGCCTGAGCTTATTCATCGGTCAGGCGGTAACCGACTCCAATCTCCGTCAAAATATACCGCGGCTTTGCCGGATTCTTTTCGATTTTCCGCCTCAGTCCGGCCATAAGCGTCCTAAGGGCCTGTGTATCATTGCCATAACCCACACCCCAGACTTCTTTTAAAATTTGCTTTGTCGTGAGGACTTTGCCGAGATTTTTAAAAAACAAAGCCAGCAGGTTATATTCCATCGGCGTGACATGGGTTTCAAGACCATCGACATAGACCCTGCGTTTGTCCAAATCTATTCGCAATTGCCCTGTCTGCAGGCAAAGCAGCGCTTTATTCGCACCGCTTTGCCTGCAGACATGCCGCAGCGCTACACGGATGCGGGCCAGGAGCTCGGCAGCGGAAAACGGTTTTGTCAAATAATCGTCGGCTCCCTCATCCAGCGCCGCCACCTTCTCCTTATCCTGATCACGCGCGGAGACAACAATAATGGGTATTTCCGACCATTCCCGCACCTTGCCGATCACCTCCATGCCATCCAGATCGGGCAGTCCGAGATCAAGCAGCATCAGGTCGACCGGCTTGGAAACAAGTATGCTTAGCGCATCCCGGCCGGTACTTGCAGCAATGTGGTTGAAGCCTGCTGTATCCAGCGAATAGCAGATAAAGTTTTGTATCTGCTTGTCATCCTCAACCACAAGGATATTCGTGTTATGATTCATGATCATTCACCTCCAACGGCAGGCTAAATAGCACCTCAGTCCCCGGTCCGTCTGTACGGTTGCCCACCGTTATCCTGCCGCCGTGCGCTTTTACCGCCGCATCACATATGGCTAGCCCCAGGCCAATGCCGGGCTGCGCATCAGAATGCGTACTCCGCGAGGTATAAAACGTTTGGAAAAGGTTGGGCAAATCTTCTGCGGCAATGCCTTCGCCGCTGTCACGGACCAAAAATACGGCACAGTTGGTTACGGCATCCTTGGCAACCGAAACGCTGATCTCACCTTGTGGCGAAGTATGTTTGACAGCGTTATCCAGCAGATTGATCAGCACCTGCCTGATTAATTTGGCGTCCATGGGAACAAGCAGCAGTTCATCCGGAACCTCGACAGCTATCTCGTACTCCGGGTAGTGGCGTGAAATATGGTTGATCGCTGTACCTACGACTTCTTCAGCGGCTTCCTCCTGTTTATTAAGCACCAGCTTCCCGCCCTGCAGCCGGGTAAGGCTCAGAATGTTCTCGACCAGGGAATGCAGCCAGCCGGCATCCTTATGAATACCCACCATCAACGGGTATCGCAGGTCATCCTTCGCCGTCATATTCAGCAGCATTTCAGCCATTCCGCTAACACCGGCAAGCGGAGTACGCAAATCATGGGAAATTGACCGCAGTAAATTACCGCGATAACGCTCCTGTGCAATCTCCTCGGTGGATTTTATTCGCTGCTGCGCGGCGCGGATGCGATCCATGGCCAGAGCCGTGCTTTCGATCATCACACGCAGCATCCGGGTTTGTGATCCGGTCATCGCCTTTGCGGTTGCTGCGGGAATCCGGATAATCCCCAATGTTATCTCCCGTCCATAGACAGGCCAGTCATAAAATTCCGATCCGGCAGCATAGTCTGTCCGCATTCCTTCGATCCGGCGCATGAGCGCAGCAGCATCCGGAATTTCCCGTTGAATTTGTTTGTTGGCGGAAACCTGTTGGATAAAGGTCTGTTCCGGCATGCCATTTTCATCAAAGCAAAGGCAGCCTGCCCGGCTGTCCAGCATCGCGCTGATTACCTCTGTCGCAATCCCCGCAACAGCATGAATATCAGCCGCATCTGTCAGCCGATTGGTCAGAGTATAGAGCGCCTTTGCATCAGCTGCTTTTTCATGGGCTTCCATTTCGTTCTTTTTGGCGTGTGTGGTAAGAGCGCTTGTAATCAGCGCTGTAATCAGCATGATAATAAATGTGACGATATAGCTCGGCGCATTGACCGCGAATGTAAAATAGGGCTCAATAAAAAAATAATTAAACGCGAACGCCGCGATCATCGAGGCTAAAAAGCCGAAAATATATCCATAGGCAAAGCGCGCCGCCAGCAAAACGGCCAGAAGGTAAACCATGGCGATATTGGCTTCCGGCAGCCCCATGGCCCGCAAAAAGTATCCGGTAACAGAGGCGGCAAGTAATAACACGATCAGGATGCCTGCACGCCAGGCAATCGACCGGCTTCCCTCTGTCGCATATTGATTGATCCGGTTCATTACATTCCACTTCTTCCTTACAGTGCGTTACCCGGCTAGTCCGCAGCTCATCACCCACGCCGCAGATGGAGCGTACTTACATTATAGCAACCCCCTGTTGATAATCAATAGACTGATCTGGCGGAAAGCCGCCGGATGGGCCGTTTGCTATAAATACCGCTTGACAACCACAAAAGGTAAAGTGTATCATTTGTAGATAATTAGATTATCTAAATGCAATGATAGGGACATGGTTCAGCGGAAATTCTTCACAGAGAGCTGTCGGTTGCTGAAAGACAGCAGGATATGCTGATCACTTATCACCCTGGAGCAGACAGCCGAAACTTTCTGCAGGACCTAGAGTTCTCCAGCGAGAAGTAAGTGGGTACGGCTTCTCACCGTCAAACGAGAGTGCATTGCTTGATGCACAGTAAGCGGCCGTGAATAACGGCAATTAGAGTGGTACCGCGGAAGTGTATGCTTTCGTCTCTATTCAGTAGAGGCGAAGGCTTTTTTAGTTTAATGAACAGGAGAGGATGTATCCGATGTTGACGTTAGACCGAATTTATCATGCTTCATATGTTTTAAAAAATGTCATTCGGCAGACAGACCTGATCTTAGCGCCAAACATTAATCCTAACAGTAAAATTTACTTGAAAACCGAAAATCTGCAGATCACCGGCTCATTTAAGGTCCGCGGCGCCTATTACAAAATCTCACAACTGCACGAGTCGGAAAAAGCCAAGGGTGTCATCGCCTGCTCGGCAGGCAACCACGCGCAAGGTGTCGCCTTAGCCGCAGCCGAAAATGGCATTAAGGCGCTGATTTGCCTGCCCGATACTGCCCCGATTTCCAAAATTGAAGCAACTAAGCGCTATGGCGCCGATATCTGCCTGGTCGAAGGCGTTTATGACGACGCCTACCAAAAAGCGCTGCAGTTGCAACAGCAGGAAGGCTACACATTTATCCACCCGTTTGATGACGAGTACGTTATTGCCGGGCAGGGAACGATCGGACTTGAACTGTTAGACCAACTGCCGGATGTCGACGCGGTGATCGTGCCAATCGGCGGCGGCGGCCTGATTTCCGGCATCGCCTATGCCATCAAATCCTTAAATCCCAAGGTTAAGGTATACGGCGTGCAGGCTTGCGGTGCACCGAGCATGTTGAATTCTGTAGAGAACGGCCAGATCGAGTGCCTGAGTGCCGTATCGACCATTGCGGACGGCATTGCGGTAAAGGAACCCGGCAAGCTCACCTTTGAGCTATGCAGCAAATATGTCGATGGTATTGTATCGGTTACCGATGATGAGGTGTCTTCCGCTATTTTAACCCTGATTGAGCAGCAGAAACTGATTGCCGAAGGCGCCGGCGCGGTTTCCGTAGCGGCAGCCATGTTCAATAAGGTCCCTGTTCAGGGAAAAAAAGTCATCTGCCTGGTCTCAGGCGGCAATATTGATGTAACTATTCTATCCCGGGTCATCAAGCGCGGCTTGCTAAAGTCCGGCCGGTCTTATGTCCTCACACTGGAGCTGCTGGACAAACCCGGTCAGTTAAAGGGCGTTTCTCAAATCATTGCCGATCTCGGCGGCAATGTAATTTCTGTTCACCATGAGCGTGCCAATGAAGGCTCCGATATCAACGGCTGCTTTTTGCGGATTGTCCTGGAAACACGCAATTATGCCCATATTGAACAAATCAAGCAAGGCTTAACCGGAGCCGGGTTTAAGATGATATAGTCGGACCACGTCTTCAGAGCTGTGCCGAACCTTTGTCCTGGCACAGCTCTTGTTTTACCGGCTGCCTTCTTCCCTGGGCTTTACTGTGTACAGATATCAGAATTTAATCTATTTTTCTAATTTTGACGTCCGCCTTGCAGGAATTCAGTTCGATATGCTGTATCTATAACGGTGGGAAAAAGCGTTAGGAGATGGTAGAGTGAAAAAGACAGTAGCTATCCTATTAGCCATGTTGATTTCTATGGTAGCACTACCCGTATTAGCCGCCGAGTTTGTCCCCAGCGTTCTTCAACAAACAGAAAAACCAACGATCGCGGTGATCATTGGCGGCGAAGGCGCAATCCGCAGCAATGAAAAGGCAATCACAGCAATAAAAACCAAACTGGCGGAAAAGTTCCCCGCGAATCAATACAATCTGATTATTGACGATCAACTGGCACAGGATATCCTGATCTTTGCCGAAGACGAAGAAGTTGAGGATCTGGAACAGATTAAACGAACTCAGTTGGCCAAATTCGGCGAGAGCCGTCATGATGATTATGTGATCATGCTGCTTCTGGGGCTGGGACACGGCAGAGCCGGTGTTGATTTCTGGTCAGCTAAATATAATATCGATGTAGATATGCAGGCTAAGGTCGTCGAGGTTGCCACCGGCAAATATATATATAGAAAAAACATCATGGGGCATGGCAAAAGCTCCGCTCCCATCGGCCTGCCCAGTTCAGTGAACGCATTTGCAAAAGCGACGCAAAGCTGTGTAGAAGCATTCTGCAAGGAAGTCGAGATCAGCCCAATTAAACCGCAAAAAGAGGCGGCGACAGAAGAACAAGTTCCACCGGTTGCACAATCAACAGCCAAAACCGAACCGAAAAAATAGGCATTCATTTCCTGACAGAGCCGGCTAGGGCGAGTTCATTCTATTATCAGATTTGACAAACTTTTGTTTATCTTATATACTGTGAACAAATACAATAATTATCCCGGACAAAGGGGAGTAGCTGATAAGAAAAGTCGACACTACGGGTAATACCCCGGCTTTTCTGACAACATGCGTTGTGAGCAAGACTTTTGTCGCCTGTGGCTCATGCAAGCCATTTCACAGGTGGCAAAAGTCTTTTTGTATCTAATAATAATAAAGGGGGATATTCTTTGGACTTTACGATATTGGCCGAATATGCCTGGATGCTGATCGTTCTCATGTTCCTGGAAGGAATATTGGCAGCCGATAACGCCTGCGTGCTCGCGGTGATGGTTAAACACTTGCCGGAAACCGAGCGTAAAAAGGCGTTAATGTATGGATTGGCAGGCGCGTTTATCTTTCGGGCCGGATCGTTGTTTGCGATCTCACTGCTGATTGAATGGTGGCAAGTCCAAGCCATTGGTGCGTTTTATCTCATCTCCCTCAGTCTTCACCATGTATACAAAGCCTTTACCGCAAAAGCAGTATGTGAATCGAGTCTGTCGCCTGCAGCCGGTTCCGGCTTTTGGATGACTGTGCTCAAGGTTGAGATTGCCGATATCGCTTTTGCGGCTGATTCGATTTTGGCGGCTGTAGCATTAGCAGTCTCCCTGCCCAAAACCACGTTGCCCGCTATTGGCGGTATGGACGGCGGACATTTTCTCGTCGTATTTACCGGTGGATTCTTAGGGCTGATCATGATGCGGTTTGCCGCTCAGTGGTTTGTCAAGGTCTTACTATACAAACCCGGCTTAGAAACTGCGGCCTATCTGCTGGTCGGCTGGGTCGGCGTGAAATTAGCAGTTTACACCATGTCACATCCCGGGGTCGCCTGGCTGGACCAAGGGTTTGCCGGCTTGATGGCCTGGAAGATAATATTTTGGTCAGTTTTTCTGGCTATCATTATTGGCGGTTGGTTCCTGTCGCCTTCGATCAAGGGACCAGCGCTTGAAAAGCGTTAAAAGAAATCGAGAAAAAAGGCTTTCGATAAAAAATCGAAAGCCTTTTTTCTTTTCTTGCATTGAAAAGGCAAACACTTGCCTGGCAGATTATCGAGCGATCTAAGGTCAATTATTCTGACTAGTGTTCCGCCGTCTCTGCTGAAAAACAATGCCCCCTGCAAGGTTGACAGATAGCATCTTCAACCTTGACAGGGAGCACCCAAACTACAATCTTGTATTCATGTTGTCGGCTTTTCTATAATATTCCAGGCATTGGCGATAGCCGCAAACTCTGCCAGGCTAAGCGTCTCACCACGGCGCATCGGATTAATTTGCGCCTGTTCCAGCATGGCGGCAATGTGCCCACTGCTCAGCCCTGTTGTCTTCAATGCATTGGCTAAGGTCTTGCGCCTTTGTGAGAACGCCCCTTTAACAATACGGAAAAATTGCCTTTCATCTACAATATCAACTGGCGGTTTTTCGCGAACAGTGCAACGAACAACCGAAGAGTCGACAGCAGGCGCCGGAATAAACGCGTTAGGCGGCACGTCAAATAAAAGCTCGGGATCGGTATAATACTGCACAGCTACCGATAATGCGCCATAATCTTTGCCCCCAGGCGACGCCGTCATCCTTTGGGCGACTTCTTTCTGCACCATCGTCACCAGCAGTTCAATCGGCAGCCGCCGCTCCAGCAGTGTCATAATAATTGGTGTGGTAATATAATACGGCAGATTTGCCACAACTTTGTATTTTTTCGCCTGTATTTCCCGGGAAATGTCGGTTTTCAAAATATCGCCATGCACGACACGAATATTGTCATAGCCTGCTAAGGTTGTCGCCAGCACCTCGACCAGCTTAGCGTCCAGCTCCACCGCCACCACTCTCGCGCCTGTTTCTGCCAGACCTTGTGTCAATGTGCCGATTCCGGGTCCAATTTCAAGAACAGTATCCTGAGAAGACAAACTAGCGCTGGCAACAATCTGATTAACTGCCTGCTCGCTGATTAAAAAGTTCTGACCCAGCCGTTTGCTCAGCGATAAACCAAAACGGCGAATAATGTGCAGTGTGGCTTCTTTTTTAACAATTTTCGGATGCATCATGGTTCTCCATTTCTCCTATTGCCTGGTTAAATTCTTCCCAGGTAACTCCATAGCTATTTAAACGGTGTAGAAAGGTCTTGGCATTCGCATACCCGATCCCCAGCCGTTCACCCAGAACGGCGCGCCGGCAGGCAGCGTCAGCAACACCGGTCAGACCGGCTGCTGCCAAATCACTCCAGACAAAGCGTGTCTCGGGCGCCCATTCCTGGCAGCGTGCCTTATCCAGAGCAGCACGGATCGCCTCAGGGCTGGCCTGCTCGATGCCGATATCACCATCGGCGGCCGCTGCTTCTCTGGGGACAAAGGCATGCTTGGCTTGCGGAAACCGCTTGCTCAAATGACGGCGTATGCGTTCCCCGGCGCTGTCCGGATCGGTGAGAATAATAATCCCCCGTGCCTTATCCGCTTTAGCAATCTGGTCTAAACGAAATGCCTGCAGGCCAAATCCGCCGGTTTCCAAACAGTCCGCCTCAACCGCCCGTTTGACCGCGGCAGTATCGTTTTTGCCTTCAACGACGATGACTTCTTTAATCATAGCAGCCTCCGCAAGGGGTCCTGTGTGTTTAAAATCAATTCTACCGCAGGAGTACAGAACCGTTTTAACCATAGAGTAAACGGAGGTTACGGTGAGCAGGCATCCGTGCGTGCCTTCCGTTTACTCCGCGTACTCTGCAGTGAACAGTTCTTCCCTGCGGTTAACAGCTTTGCCCCTTATTCGCACAATACCGGCACTATACAGTGGCGGTATTAATCCTCAAGGACATATACCTTGACCATTCTCCGGCCAAAGTTCCAGGCATCATCAGAATTTTCCATGCACAAATCGATACGTTTTCCCTTAATGTCACCGCCTGTATCTGCGGCAATCGCCACCCCATAGCCGGGGACAAAAACCTGTGAGCCGAGCGGAATCACCCGGGGATCAACAGCAACAACCCCATGGCGGGCAGGAATTCCACTGAAAGTAATGCCGTGGCCTTCGCCATCAGACGGTAAATAAGCGGTGGCTTCCATATGCATGACATGACGGAATCGCAAGGTGCCGCGACTAGTATCTACGATACTGCGGCTGCCTGTCCGGATCAGAGCCGAAACGGCAGGCTGCAGAACTTCTTCTGCTACTGCTTCAGCTGAGACCTGTTGACCATCTTCGAAACGAACACGGTATTGAACACGTTTCAAGCCGTTTTCGCCTTGCTGCTGCACGTGTTCCAGTCCGGCTTCCAGCTTCGAATCAGGCTCCCGAACAATCGGATAGTCAATGACTTCTTCCTTTTCCTCAATGATCTCTCTGACCTCAATGACCCGGATATCCATCCCTGGCGTAATCCGTGCAGTTTCCTCCGGCACAGACCGCCAGACAGCGGGAGCATGAGCCAGACTGCCAATCGTCTCGCCAACTGTCGGTTTACCGGTTATGACCATGTCGCGCTGACCCTGATAGCTGACAAACACGGGGACGGCTCTAAACACCTCAACCGTAGCGCCGTCAACCAATTTAGCGGATGACAGGCGGAATTCATCTTTAGTATTCAGATGAATACCTGCCTGTTCCAGCACTTCAACAGGATGGGAATGATAAGTGGTGAGTGTAATTTGTTGTCCATCTGCTATGATATGTACAGTTTTTTTGGCATGAACAAATCCAGTCACAATCATGGCGACCAGAATGATTCCTGTCAAGAGAAGTGCATACTTTTGTTTCAGCAATTGGGTTCGCATCGATTGCAACATGGGATGAATCTGTTTCATAGACAGGTTCCTCCTTTTTTCCCGGCCAGAAAGGTTATGTTTGCTCTTTCTGCCTGGATAACAACTAAGCTTTATGTGCGCGCTGAATTATAGCATAAAAGATATCAGTAAGTCAAATTCATCGACTGGATTTTACCATTATTATCTCTCTTTTCCTATTTTCTATACATTTTTTTCCTAAAAACCATTGATTAAATCGAAAATCGTGTGTACCGCGCCAGGTCTCCTGGAGAAAAATTCCGGAGTTAAAAATATGGCGATGAGGTGAAATGATGAGAGGAATTTTAAAATAAAAATTAAACCAGTTGGCAAATGACCAGCTGGTTTAGCGTGATGTACCTAGTACCTTGTCAGTCCTAATCCAGTGAATTCTGACGGCCTATTTTGTGCAAGCCTTCGTTGTCGTCAGTCGGAATACTCCCGGTATTCCTTCTTCCTCCATCTTGCCTTGCGCAAAATAATCTCGCCATTATTCTACCGTTTTAGGGCTGACAAGGTACTAGTGCCTTGACAAAGTTATCCCTTTTGTTACCGGTTTGTCTCTCCCTAAAACCAAAATCCAACTTTGCCAAGACACGAGTGCCAAATCCGGCAATATACTACAGTTCCCCGCCGGATGAGGCACTACTCTTCATTAACATCCGTTGCAGCCGCTTCATTCGGCTGCTCACGGTCATTGATTACGCATTCGCATTCTTGCGGAACGCAATCATCACAAACAACAGGCTTCGTTGCCGGCACATGATGTTTCTTCTTTTTCTTTTTCCTACCGAATAGCTTAGCGAAAAGATTCATTACCTCAGCCCTCCTGCAGAGTGTTTACGGGACCACCGATTGATCTTTTCTATACTATTCAGTTGGCAGCGGATACGTGCGGCAAGAGGAGTTGTGTTACTTTTTGCATCGCCCAAAAAGTAACCAAAAAGTCTAGGCCCATGTCTTTCCAAAGCCTTGAAAAAATATCGACTTGCTAAAATCCCTAAACTCGCTGCGCTCAAACAACGGGATTTCTTAACGCAAGCCGATATTTTTTCATCCTGCAGAACGGCTTTTTCCAGAAAGGGCCGAAAGAAAACGGGAAAAGAATGGGGAAGATCGCCACGCTTAGCTCGCGATGACACAGTTCATAGCACGTTCAGCACTAGGTACATCCCATGTCTTTCTTATGACAACATGCACTGGATTGTCATCACGAGGTACGAAGCGATTTCCCTCGTTCCTTCCGCTCCCAATTGCTCCCGATGCTCCCAAATACTTTAGCAGCATCAAGCAAAAAAATGTTCTACTCCAGCCTAAACAGCCGTTTCGCGTTTTCGTAGGTAATCGCACCGATTTCTTCCGGGTCCATGCCGCGTAATGCTGCCAGCTCGGCTGCTACCAGCTTGACATGCAGCGGTTCGTTGCGGCGGCCGCGGTGCGGCTCTGGAGTCAGATAAGGCGAATCTGTCTCAATGAGAATCCGCTCCAGCGGCGCAAGGCTGGCAATCTGTTTCAGCTTGACAGAGTTGGCAAACGTCAGCGGACCGGCAAATGAAATGACCAGCCCCAGCGCAATCAGCTCCTGCGCCATTTCCCAACTGCCTGAGAAGCAATGAAAGACACCGGTCAACCCTTTCGCTTCGCGTTTAATGATCTTGATGCAATCCCCATGCGCTTCCCGGTCATGAATAATAAAGGGAAGCCCTGTCTGCCGGGCCACATCAAGCTGGCGGATAAAAACCTCCTGCTGCGTCCCTTTAGGCGACAGATTGTAGTGATAATCCAGACCGATCTCGCCAATGGCTACCACCTTGGGGTGCTGCGCCCACTGGGCCAGTTGGGCATAATCCGCTTCTTTCGCTTCCTTAGCGTCATGAGGATGAATACCGACAGAAGCAAATACCCCCGGATACTTCTCGGCAATCGCCAACCCGCGGGCCGAAGATTCCATATCGGCACCGGCATTTAAAAAGCCGGCCAGTCCGCCGTCCAAGGCTCTCTGTATCATCTCATCCCGGTCTGTATCAAACCGTTTGTCGTCAACATGCGCGTGTGAATCAAAATACATGATGGCTCCTCCAAAAGCTACAGGTAATAAAAAGAACACCAAACTGCACACAAAGTTAAGTGAGGGTGGTGAGAAGCAAGGCAAGGCGGCTGAAGCCCTGTCACCGGAAGAGTACATGGCGGTACGCTGAGGATGGCAAGGCAAAGCCAACGCAGCTAGACGCCGCTTCCCGCCGGCCTCACTTGACTTTAGCGCCTGCAGGCATATCCGGCGCAGTCACCAAGGCCAGTTGGCCGTCATCTGTCGACGCCGCCAGCACCATGCCTCTGGATTCGATACCACGGATTTTCGCCGGCTTCAGATTGACAATCATAACAACCGTTTTCCCGATCAACGCTTCCGGCTCATAATGCTTGGCAATTCCCGAAACAATAGTCCGCTGTTCACCGCCCAGATCAACGGTCAGCAGCAACAGCTTATCCGCTTTCTTCACCTTTTCACAGGCAAGCACCTTAGCAACCCGGAAATCCATTTTAGCGAACTCATCAATACTCACTTCCGGCTTATCCTCAGCCGGAGCCGCTACAGCGGGAGCGGCCGCCGGCGCTTTACCTTCCGTCGTGGCGGGAACCTCCGCCTCTGCTTTATCTTCAATACGGGGGAAGATCGGCTCAGGCTTTGCCACAGTAATCCCGGCATTGAGACCACCCCAGGTTTTCGCGTCAGCCAGAGTTGCCTGACTAAAATCAGCAGCAATGCCCAACTGAGCCCAGATCTTCGGCGCTGTGTTTGGCATAAACGGTGAAATCAGTACTGCGACAATGCGGAGCGTTTCCGCCAGATTGTACAGTACGGTTTCCAAGCGCTGCCGCTTGTCCGGGTCTTTAGCCAAAGCCCAGGGAGCCGTTTCATCAATATATTTGTTGCTGCGGCTGATCAACAGCCAAACTTCTTTGATCGCGGTATTAATATCCAGCTTCTCCATAGCGGTCTCATAGCTGGCTGTCGTATGATAAGCCAGCTTAATCAGAACATTATCAACCGCCTCTGCCTCATTGGGCGCAGGAATGACGCCGTTATTAAACCGTCCGATCATATTCAGCGTCCGGTGCAGCAAATTGCCCAGATCATTGGCCAGATCAGAATTGATCCGGTGGATCAGCGCATCTCTCGAGAAGCTGCCATCAAGCCCCAGGGTAATCTCCCGCAACAAAAAGTAGCGGATAGCGTCTGCGCCAAACTCATCAATCAAAGCGAGCGGATCAACCACATTGCCTTTCGATTTTGACATCTTGTCGCCTTCAATCACCAGCCAGCCATGGCCGTAAATCATCTTCGGCAGCTCCACCCCTAATGCCATCAGCATAATCGGCCAAATAATCGAATGGAACCGTACGATTTCTTTGCCTACTAAATGGATATCAGCCGGCCAATATTGGGCGAATTTCTCTCTGTCATGCAAAAATCCGGCAGCGGTGATATAATTGACCAGCGCGTCAAACCAAACATAGACAACATGCTTGGTATCAAACGGAACCTTGATGCCCCATTCAAAGGTTGTCCGGGAAACACACAGGTCTTCAAGCCCGTTTTTGATAAAGTTGATCATTTCATTGCGGCGGGAGACCGGCTGAATAAACTCCGGATTGGCTTCAATGTATGCCAGTAAGCGGTCCTGATATTTCGACATCCGGAAGAAATAGCTTTCTTCCTGCACCAGCTCGATAGGGCGGCCGCAATCAGGGCATTTGCCGTCAACCAACTGACGGTCCAGCCAGAAAGTTTCACAGGGAATACAGTATGGGCCTTCATATGCCGCTTTATAAATATCTCCCTGATCATAGATCTTTTGAAAAATCGTTTGCACGACTTCATGATGGCGGGTTTCCGTCGTACGGATAAAATCATCATTGGCAATGCTCAGCTTTTGCCATAGATTAAGAAATCCGTCGACAATCTTGTCGACAAATTGCTGCGGTGTTACCCCCGCTTCCTGCGCCCGGCGCTGAATTTTCAGCCCATGCTCATCAGAACCGGTGAGAAAAAAGACATCATAACCGGCTAATCGCTTAAAACGGGCGATTGTATCGGCGATGGTGGTACAATACGCATGACCGATATGCAAATTGTCACTGGGATAATAAATCGGGGTAGTAATATAAAACGGCTTTTTCGACATAAAATATCCTCCTTATGATAAAAACTAATATATGTTAAATAAAGTAATGTTTTTACAAGAAAATACAAGATTCGGAAATAACATTGACAAGTCTTGTAATAATTGGTATTATTACGGTAAGACAATTTTGTCGAATTATGTAGTTGGAGGGAGAAATAGAAAATGAAATCAACTGGGATTGTACGTAAAGTAGACGAGCTGGGTCGAGTGGTTATTCCCATCGAACTCCGCCGGACTTTAGACATTGAAGAGAAAGACGCTCTCGAAATATACGTCGACAGTGACAAGATCATTCTGCGTAAATACGAGCCTGCCTGCGTCTTCTGTGGTAATGCCGACGAAGTTGTCAATTATAAAAACAAAAATGTTTGTAAAGAATGCCTTAGCGCCATGAGCACCCGCACGATCTAAGCTAGCTATCCAGTACGGCGTTATATACATCGCGCTTGGACAAGCCCCGTTCAGATGCCACCTTACGGATGGCATCTTTTTTATTCATACCGCCGCTGACCAGTACAGCCACCGCTTCCGCCAAACCAGGCAAATCCTGCTCTTTGGCCGGATCGATTGCGTGAGCGGGCTTGCCGCCCACAATAATGGTGCATTCACCGCGGGGATCATTGACGGCAAAATGCGCCTGCAGACCGACCAGATCACCGCGCACGAACTGCTCAAATTTTTTTGTCAGTTCTCTGGCAACAACTGCCGGCCGATCTCCGAAGCTGCGGGCCAGTTCGGCTAGCGTTGCTTTCAGGTGATGCGGCGATTCATAAAAAATCAGGGTATGCTCGTGATCTGCCAATCTGCTAAACAGCTCACGCCGCTTCTTGGCCGTCTTAGGCGGAAAGCCGATAAATGAGAAGGTTCGCGTATCCAGTCCGGAGGCAACCAAGCCACTCAGCGCGGCATTAGCTCCCGGTACAGGAACGACGGCAATACCGGCGGCAATTGCCAGAGAAACCAACTCAGAACCAGGATCAGAAATGCCCGGCATCCCGGCATCACTAACAACAGCAATAGTTTCACCGGCAAGCAGCCGTTCTATCAGCAACGGTCCGATGCCGGTTTTATTATGTTCATGATAGCTGACCAGCGGAGTATGGATATCAAAATGGGTCAGCAGCTTGCGCGTATGACGGGTATCCTCAGCAGCAATCACAGCAGCCTCGCGCAAAACTCGCACCGCCCGAAAGGTCATATCCTCCAGATTGCCGATCGGCGTGCCGCAGATATATAAAATTCCGGCTTGCTGTTGCTCCATATTGTTCTCCTCAAAAGCGATAATCAAAACCCACATTTACCGGAAGGCACGGTTAGCGGTCGCTTATCTTGCCTGGTAATACTCCATAATCTCACTGCTGTACTCACCCGGGGCGGAATACACAAACAGCGGCGGCAGCACCTCCAGCCCCGGCCGCGCCCCTCTGATGCCTTCGACCAACAAAAACTTCGGTTTTTTATCCGGCTGCGGATACACCAGCCGCAGCCGTTTCGGCTCCAGTCCGGCATCAGACATCGCTTTTAGGATTTCCGCCATCCGCTCCGGCAGATGAACCAGAGCAAACCGGCCTCTGTATTTAACCAAATACCGGGCAGCAGCCATGATATCAGCCAGGGTGGCGGTCAATTCATGTCTGGCGGCAGCCAGTGGTTGTTCGGGGTTCAGCAAGCCATGGCCGGGAACACGATACGGCGGGTTGGCGACAACCAGTGAAAACCCGCCTGACGGCAGGATTTCCCGGACCAGCCGCAGATCATGACAATGAACAGCCACTCTCGCTTCCAATCGGTTTAACCGGACACTGCGCGCAGCCATATCAGCCGACCGGGGATTGATTTCCACTCCGGTTACGTTGGCGCCCCGCGCAGCCAGCAATAAAGCGACAGCCCCTGTGCCGGTTCCCAGGTCAACAGCCTTGGTACCGGAAGCCACAGAGGCAAAATGCGCCAATAAAACCGCGTCCAGAGTAAAACAAAACTCCTCCGGATGCTGAATAATCTGCAAACCGCCGATAATCAGATCATCGACCCGTTCTCCGGGAGCAACCAGCGACGGCTGACTCACTCCTTCTCCACCAGTTCTTCCCACGGATAGTTTTTCGACTGACCGTCTTCCAGTACGACGGTTGCGGTTTTCTTGGCCGGATTCAACGAATGAACCCTGCCCTCGCCGTCAATGGTCACCACATCGGCGCCAACCCGCGGCTGGCTCACCTTCTTGCAGCAAGCGCCGCTGTAGCAGTCACTCTCATACTTGAGGCAGCACATCAAACGGCCGCAGATACCGGATATCTTGGTGGGATTGAGGGAAAGATTCTGCTCTTTGGCCATGCGAATCGACACGGGTTCAAAATCTCCCAGAAACGTCGAGCAGCAGAGCGGCCGGCCGCAGCAGCCGATCCCCCCCATCATCTTCGCCTCATCACGAACACCGATCTGACGCAATTCGATACGGGTCCGGAAGATGCTGGCCAGGTCTTTCACCAGTTCCCGGAAGTCGATGCGCCCTTCAGCGGTAAAATAGAAAATGATCTTATTGACATCAAAGGTATATTCCACATCCACCAGGTTCATCGGCAGGTTATGCGCCGTAATTTTCTGCTCGCAAATAGCAAACGCTTCTTTTTCCCGGAGACTATTCTCCTGGACTTTTGCTTCATCCTGCGTGCTGGCACGCCGGATAACAGGCTTGAGCGGCTGAACGATCTGTTCGTCCGGCACCTGCCGCGGCCCGATGACAATCGTCCCGAATTCCATCCCTCTGGCTGTTTCAACAATAATATGATCATCCACTTGCAGCGGGATTTCACCTGGATCAAAGTAATATATCTTTCCTGCTTTTTTAAACCTGACTCCGACAACGGTCTGCACCGGATCGCCTCCTTGGGGAGCTAACTGCTCCGTTCTATTTCAGTGTAATATTCTCTCAATCGCAACAGCATGGCTTCGCAGAGCAAGCGGGTATTCGCATTGCCGGCAAGCGCCCGTGAAACCGCCATGACTTCCCTGAGCGCCCGCCGGAGACTGGTCTCACTCCAGCCGCAGGCCAGCTCATGCAGCTCGGCGGCTACATCGCTGTTAAAAAGTAAGCGGTCGCTGTCATAGCGGATGAACAGCATATCCCGCAGCAGGAACATCAGTTGGCTGATACTTTCAGCCAAGCGGTCGGCCTCGCCGCCATCGAGGCGCAGCACCGCATTCCAGCCGCTGAGGGTGTGAATTTCCGGCAGGCGGCGCAAGATAGTCAACGCCTTTTCCCGGGCGTCAAGACCGCCCGGTTCGAGCAATTGCTTTGCCCGCCCAAGCCGTCCGCCGCTCAACCGGGCAGCCACAGCGGCAGCCTCTGCCGAAAAACCGGCTGCCACCAGCGCTTCGGTCAGCAGGCCGGCCGCCGCCGGCGCTAAGTGAAACACCCGGCAGCGGGAGACAATCGTATTCAATAAACTATATATTGAGCCGGAGGTTAAAATAAACAACAAGCTTTGGCTTGGTTCCTCCAGTATCTTCAACAGGCTGTTCGCTGCAGGCAGTGTCAGACGTTCCGCATCCTCAAGGATGACAATCCGGCGGCCGCCCAGCACTGGTGATAGTGCCGCCGCTGTTTGCAGTTCACGCATCTGTTCAATTTTCAACGTATCGCCATTGGATTCAAACCGAATGAGATCAGGATGCGAACCGGCGATAACCCGCCGGCAGGACGCGCACCGCCCGCACGGCTTGTCCGCGTTCGCCTGGCACAACAAGGCCGCCGCCAGTGTGTGGGCAATCATGCCTTTGCCGATACCCTGGGGCCCATTCAAAAGCACCGCGTGCGGCATACGGTTGCTGGCAACTAATCGCCGCAGCACGTCTATGGTTTCCTGATGGCCAACAATCTCATTCCAAAACATCGTTTTCTCCTGCTTTACCGTCCTGTTTAGCTGCTATGAATAAAGGTCAATCAACATGCCGCGTATCCCATCCAGCCTGGCGGCAATCGCCAACTGGCGTTCCTGACCCAGACGGACATCTTCCGTCAACCCGGCCAGCTCTTCGTCCAGCTTCCTGATGGTCGTGTACATCTTTTGGCGGCCATGCCGGTCCCAGCCTGCCCGGGAATCCACTGAATACATTTGGCCGATTACCTCGCCAAGAAACTTGGAAATCAGGGTACGATAGGCTTTGAGCTCCGCATAAGTAGGCGTTTGACTCAGCCGCTCTCCCTGTGCGGTAATCTCTTGCATATACGCATCCAGCCGGCTGCGTGACAGTTTTTCCTGTGATTGCGTCAAATCGACGGCAAAACGGCCGCGACCGGAACCAACCCGCGGACCGGCTTCCGATTCGCTGAATGCTTTTGCACCTGAAGGAATGGAAGGATTAATTTTCATAGTTGTCTCTCCTTCAGAAATTGTTTAACTACCTTGGCGATTGCCGCCTGAATTTCAGATGGCTCGCCGCTGGCTGATATGATCTTAAACCGGGGCTGTTGTGCCGCTAAAGCCAGAAAGCCCTGCCGCACCATCTCATGAAAGTCCTGATTTTCCTGCTCAATCCGGTCACATGAGCCTCTGCCGGCCATACGGGCCTGCAGCAAGCCGACATCCGCGTCCAGCAGAATCGTCAAGTCCGGCATAATCCCCTTAACCGCAAATGCGTTGATCGCTTTAAGCTGGGTCAGATCAAGCGAGCGGCCAGCCCCCTGGTACACAACCGTCGAGTCTGCGTAACGGTCGCTGATCACCACCTCGCCTCTGTCCAGCGCCGGGGCAATCACCTGCGAAACATGCTGAGCCCGGATTGCCGCATACAGCAGCGCCTCGGTTTCGGGGCAGATTTCGCTATTTTCCAGATCAAGGAGCACCGACCGGACCTGATCTCCCAGCCGCGTCCCTCCCGGTTCGCGTGTTACAATCACCTGGTAGCCGGATGCGGCAAGCAGCTCTGCCAGCAACTTAACCTGAGTTGTTTTTCCCGCCCCGTCCGGACCTTCAAAGCTAATAAATAATCCTTGCATTGACCAAACCCCCTCGGTAGTGCACGGCGGCGTGAACGGTCTTTTTTGCGCCTATCTGCGTTGGCAGAACCCGCCAAGACACTCTCCAGGGCGGAGCCTGCCGCCTTGATTAAGTCCCGAGGCGGTCTATTCCACCACTTTAATCGTTGCCAATGTATGATCTTCCGGCCCGGATATATGCAGGCCGGCTTCCTGCAGCTTCAGGCAATAATCCGCCACCTCACGGGATATCCGTTCGCCGGGACATAGCAAGGGAATCCCCGGCGGATAAAAAGTGACAATCTCGGCGCACACCTGACCGATAGACTCGCGGAACCGGACTTTCCTGGTTTTTCCGAACAGTGCCGATCGCGGGGAAAGCACTGGTTCCGGTATGACCGGATACGCCAGGCCAACCGCCTGCATGGCGGCAAAATTGCTCGTGCCGGAATAATTTTTCGCCAAATCGCGCAGTGAATCTGCCAAATACCTGACATCGTCTGCCGTATCGCCAATGGTAATCAAAAATAATAGATTAAACATGTCTGAGAGCTCAGCCTGGATTTTATACTGCGAGCGTAGAATCCGCTCCGCCTCCGCGCCGGTAAGTCCCAGTCCCTTTACGGTGACCGTCAGCTTGGTCGGATCCAGGGCGTATACGCCGGGCGTAGTCAGCTTCTCGCTGCCAAAGCAGTACAAGCCGGGTATAGTGTTGATTTCATGCCTTGTCCACTCTGCCAGGTCGATCGCGGTCTCCAGCAATTGCGGACCTTCTGTCGCCATTTGCATCCTCGCGACATCGAGCGAGGCCAGCATAATATAGTTCGGGCTGGTAGACTGCACCAACTGCAGCATCGCCTTCAGCCGCGGCACATCGATGTAGCCGTTCCGGCAGTGCACCATCGAGCACTGGGTCATGGCGCCCAAAATTTTATGCGTACTCTGGGCGCAAATATCAGCACCGGCGTCCAGCGCCTGAATGGGCAGACGGGGACTGAATTTCAGGTGCGGTCCATGCGCTTCGTCAACAACGACCGGAATCCGGTAGCTGTGGACAAGCTCGATAATTTGCTGTAAATCTGCCGCCACTCCATAATAGGTGGGATTAATGATGACAACACCCTTCGCGTCCGGATGCTGCTGTAAGGTGCTGGCAACCGTATCGGGTGTCACCCCCATGGCAATGCCGAGTGTGAGATCCACTTCCGGCTGCATGAATACAGGCACTGCTCCAGCGATAATGATCCCGCCGATAATCGAACGGTGAACATTGCGCGGCACCAAAATTTTATCCCCCGGTCCGGCGATAGCCATAATCATCGCGTAAATACCGCCAGTCGTACCGTTGACAACAAAATAACTGTGATCCGCACCATATAATTCGGCAGCCAGATCCTGCGCTGCCTTGATGCAGCTGTGCGGTTCATGCAAATCATCCAATTCATACATCAGAGCCAAGTCAAGCTCCAGCGTCTCTGCTCCCAAAATGGATGCCAGCTCCGGGTGCATGCCTTTGCCCTGCTTATGCCCAGGGGTATGGAATGGCTTCACCTGATCCTGCACATAATGTCTCATGGCTGACAGTAGCGGCGTATCCTGCTGTTGCTGTGCCAAGCGTATCCCCCTCTTGAGGTTCACAGAAATCTGCGGCACCTATATCTCTAGTAAGAATATTTGTAGTATATCCTTGCTGCAATTATTCAAGTCTTTCATTATTGTATCACAGGGTTCTGCAGCGTACAACCAGATTCACCCAGTCAGGCTGCCGGGGCTCAGGTGCGGTCCGGCAGCCTGACCTGCAGAGAAACTTTCGTGCCTTTGCCGATACGGGAGCTGATCTGCAGATCACCACCGATCAAGGCCATGCGTTCCCGCATGCCGGTAATGCCGAAATGCTCTGTTCCTGCCGATACGGACGGATCAAAGCCCTTGCCGTTATCTTCAATAAACAAGGAAACAGTTTGATGGCAGGACTCAATCCGGACCCGGACAAAGCTGGCTTGCGCATGCTTCTCCACATTGAGCAGGGCTTCCTGCACCACCCGGAACAGGCTGATCTCAATCGGCGGATCAAGCCGCTGTTCGTCACCGCTGGCCCGCAGCTCGCCAATGATGCCGCTCCGTTCCTGTACCACATCCAACAGACGCTTGATTGTCGGTATCAAGCCAAGATCATCCAGCGCCATCGGCCGCAGGCCAAAGATCAGCTTGCGCGTGTCCCGCAGCACAGTCCGCACCTGTTCACGCAGTTCAGCCAGCTCTATTTTAGCCTGTGTCATATCAGAATCCATCAGCCGTTCACAGACTTCGGCGCGAAACACAACATTAGCCAGCGCTTGCGCCGGGCCGTCATGAATATCGCGCGCAACCCGCCGCCGCTCCTCTTCCTGCGCCATGATGACTTTTGCGCCAAATAACTGGCGTTGATGCAAATTCTCAATATGAGTGAGAGCGGCACCCATTTGATCACTGAGAAAGCCGAGCGCCATCCCTACCTGCTCGGTCAGGTATGCCGCCTTGTCCACCGTATCCTTTAAGGAACGCAATCTCAGCTCTAATTCATCCCGGCGCCGCCGCAGATTGGCTTCGCGCTCGCGGGCGACTTCCAGTTCTACGCGCAGATTCTCCGCGTTCTGGTAAGCTTGCTTCATGTCAGCCTCCGTATATTGCTGCAAATCACGATGAACCTCCATGAGGTGGACGCGGGCTTTGCGTTCTCCTGCTTCGAGCCGGTCAACATACACAATAATCCGGGACATTTCCTGCTTCACTTTCTCCACATCGCGGCGAACATTGTCCAGCTCGTTTTTTGCCGCCTCATGAATATCAAAAATCTGGTGTTTTGAGGCTTCGACAGCTTTCACCGTATCCTTGATAATCTTGTCCAAATATTTTACATCCAGTTGTTCCATTATTCTTTCACCCGTTTTTCATTGTTGTAGATTGCATCATTGTATAGTCATTACAGCCAGCGGCGGCGGCGGAAAAACCAGAGCATCAGCCCGGTTAAGGCTGCCAGCAGCGTCAGCACAGCCGGATAGCCCCATTTCCACTCCAACTCAGGCATATATCTAAAGTTCATCCCATATAAGCCAACGATAAAGGTCAACGGCATAAATAAGGTAGATAATATCGTAAGGATTTTAATGACTTCATTCATTTTGTTGCTCAAACTGGACAGATACACATCCAGCAGCCCTGATACCATCTCCCGGTACATCTCCAGCGTCTCGATCACCTGGGTCGCATGATCATACACATCACGCACATAAATCAGGGTGGATTCTCTGAACAGCAGTC